>UMHX01002200.1_pt1 | contig 18943 bp, 10 predicted proteins | sample 1965651 | NCBI WGS metagenome assembly UMHX01 (sample SAMEA4836109, study PRJEB28245) | human gut metagenome | biome: gut microbiome; material: fecal sample | place: Denmark | collected 2008 | reverse complement strand
TATGCGGACAGCGCAGCGGCACCGATGCTGGTCTCAACACCCAGAGCCTCTGCAATCACATAGTCGGGACCGGTGGACAGGATAGACGCAGCGGCGCGGCTACCGTTCTTGACATCGGCATTGCGACCGAAGAAGTGGCGGTTACGCTGAATCTGCATTGCATCCTGACGAGAACCGGCAAACACGACCTCGCCGTCCTCAGACTCTGCTTCCATGTAGGGGCAGAAGTTGATGATAGCACCGTTCATCAGCTTTGCCTTGCGCAGATAACGACGCTGACGAGTCGCGTCATCATCGTTCTCGATGCCCTTCATCTGGCTGAAATGGAAGAAATCCTCAGCCTGAATCATGATGCGCAGCGTGCCGCGAGTAACCTCAACGACTGCACTGCCGGAACCGACCGGACGCACGCCAAAGACCCTGCCCTGCAGGAACCGGCGCGGCGTACGCTTGTTATCGAACACGCAGCGGCGCATCTCAGCAAGGTCACGGGCACGGCGGTCTTCCGGCATATCGACCTTCAGCATGTCGTTGCCGTCATCGATGAAATCGCCGATTTCCAAGTCTTCGTCGTTGAAACGGCGGGAGCTGCGGGACAGTTCCTGAGCAGCAGGAACATCCTCGTCCTCCTCATCCATTCCATCGTCAGCGGGGGCAGAGACAGCCTCAGGAGCAAGGTTCTCTACCTCAGCGGTATTGGTTTCGTCTTGCGCAGCGGGCTCCTGAATGGGCGCAGCAGCGTCCTCCGCAGCGGCAACAGGGGTGGTCACCTCGTCGATATCGGCGATGGTGGCGTTCTTCATTTCGTTCTCGTTCATGGTATTAGTCTCCTTTTTAGGAAGTAAATGATGTTATCGACATTCGTTGCCCGTAGCAGGATTCGGGCAATATCCACCACACGCCACGCGGAGGCTGCCGATTTGTGTGGTTCCCGACTCATTACTGAATCGGGGAAAAAAGAAAAGCCCCGGCCACACATTGATGACCGGGGGGTGTAAAGAGTGATTTACTTTTTGGATTTTTCTGCGAAAGCGTTTTTCTTGCCGGGTTTCTTGTTCCCACCGACAAGGTCGTTTTTGGTAAGGCGGGGATTCATTTTCTCTACGGTGCGCGTCTGCGTGATTTCCGTATTGATTTCCTTCTGGCGCTGGATATCGCCAACGAGAGATTCCAGCGCATCGTGTTTGCGAGCATTCGGATACAGGTCCACGGTTTTCGGAAGTTCAGACCAGCGAGTAGGCACGAAATTCGGGTCACTGAACAGCGGATGATGGATGAACCCGAACCGCTTTGCTTTCAGAAGATTCTGACCATTCGTCATAATCAAAATCTCTTCCTTTTCCAGATGCTGTACTTCATCAGGGTTCATAAGGTTGCGTTTACCATCACCTTCGCTGAGTGAATAGCCCTGATATACACCGCGAATGCCGGTCGAGTTTGCTCTCGAATCACTGACGCTCTTTGCGCGAATTGTAACGATACCGCTCTTGTCAGAGATATACTCAGCCGTATACTTATCGTTACAGCCAAGGACCAGCATCGTATTGCAGCAGCCAATGATGGTTTCTGCGTTTTCTTCGCCGTACAACTGCGTCAGCTGCGGCAAACTCTGCAGAATCAACGAAACTGCGATTTTACGAGAACGAGCCGTTGCGATAGTCTTTTCAAAGTTCGGCCAGACGCCGGTATTCGCCAACTCGTCCGCCACGACATTGACGGGAATACGCCCTTCGCCGCCAACAGCGTCAAATGCCTCTTTCAGGTCCTTGAACAGGAAACTGAGCAGAAGAGACGAAAGAAGCTGCATCGAAGCATTGTCATCGGAAATAATAAGGAACAATGCCGTCTTTTTCGCGCCGATATCCGCCAAACGAATATCATCGTTACTGATAACGCGGCGGACTTTATAGGTCATGAACAGCTGTAACCGGGTATTCAAGCCGCCGACGATGTTCGGCTGAACACGCTCGCCCATACCTTTAAATACAGCCCATGCAGAAGCAGCTGGATGGTTCAGCGGAACATTCTTGAAATTCTCTTCCCAGCTGTTCAGGTCGTTGTGCATCAGAGCGTTATAGATATCGGAGATATTGCAGGTCGGCGCATTCTCTTCCCAACTCTGCAGTTTCTTCTCGCCTTCCTCTTCGCCATAGAATTCTTTTGCCAGATACTCTACGACTTTGCGGCGGTCAAACATCGCGGATTCAGGGTTCTTCACCACCTCCACCAACGCTTTCCCGTCATCCTCAGAAATGAACGGCAGCTGCGTCAAGAGTTCTTTGGTACGGCGCTCATAGATTTTAATGAGCGTAGTCTCACGCATAAACGCGCAGTAGGAAACAGCAACGCGGAACAGGTTCTCCTCGGAACTCTCCCAAAACGGGTCTGCTTTACCGCCGCCGCCCGTGTTCGTGATGACGGTTTTACAGAACGCAATGACACGCTGGTCATCGATGTTGCCCGTAATAGGGTCGTAGATTTCCTGTACACAGTCCCAAGCATTAGAAAGGTCAAGGTTGATGAGGTTGAACACCTTCACCTCATAGCCCCTGGATTCCAGCAATTTCCGCATATCATTGTGGATTTCACCTTTCGGGTCCGTAACGACTACCGATTCACCGCGAACAATCGACTGGAACACGGCGGTACGAACATAACCGAAAGATTTACCGGAACCGGGAGGTCCAATCAGGATGAGGTTACGGTTTCCGGTCGGCTCAAACGGCAACGCAATGACCTCTTCGCCGTCCTGCGTGAACTGACCGAGAATCGTGCCCGTCACATCCTCAACGGGACCCACCTCATAGACTTTCTTAGCTTGGCTCTCGCTCATCCATCCGGCAGTACCGTACGTACCGGCATTTGAAGTAATCATGCCACGGTCATCGACCTCTCTTGCAGAATTGAGGTCTGTGTTCTTCTTGGAAAGGATAACGACGATAAAGGTGATTGCTGCGGCAAAGATAAGCGTAGAGATGATACCGTATCCAGTCGTCAGGGCAAGGACCATTTTACGGAAGAATCCGGACTCCCACTCCCCTGCCATCAGGGCGGCAATGTACCCGCCCGGAAACAGCGCGACGACAAACGCGCAGATAAACAGAAGAATCAGCTGCTCACCTTTTGAAAGCATCTGAATCTTCACTTTCAGTTCGTTCCACTTCGTCATTTATTACTGTCCCTCACTTTCTGTTTCGGCGCTGCTGTCAGCGGCATCCCAGTCATCCAAATCAACGCTTTCCGTTGATGTCTGCGTTTCAATGAGCAGCAGATTTTCTTCTTTGGTGTCATCGAGAGAGTCCGTGACAACATTCAGGATATTATCGGTGTAGGAGAACTCCCAGCCGAGGATTCTCGAAATATCAGAGACCGGCATCACGACATCATCCGCAGTCGGAAGTGCGAATGTATCCGTCCAAATCTCCGGCGGCTTTGTGCTGATAAAATCAAAGGTATTGTTCGAGTTGTTTACATTGAAATACTGGCTGATATTGTAAAGTGCTCCCTTTGCCGGAATAAACGCACACTCGCCAAAGGTTTCAGGGACAGCCAAGAGATGCGCTGTCGTATCATAGTCCGTATTTGAATCGAAGGCTTCTGACAATGCCCGCAGGGAAACGCACATGCGCCCGTCACTGTTGATGGTGTATTTGAGGTCCGGGACCAAAGACCCATTAAGAATCACGCAGCGAATCGGCGCATCCATCTTTCCTTGCAGGATAGCCTGCCCGTTCTTGCGGTTCTTGACAGCCTGGTCGTAGCTTTCTTTCGCCTTGTAGATGTAGATGCGCTCGCAGGAACCTTCCTTGCGAAGCTGTGCGAAATCTGTAGGGTATTCGATTTCGTTGGTAAGGTTATCGATGTCATAGACTTCTTCACCAGACACGATGCATTTCTGTAATGTTCCATCAGAATACAGAGCAGCATCATTGCCGGTATCGGTCGAGGCGGGAGTCTCTACATAGTTGCCATTCTCATCGATATACCCGGAACTGCTTTCTACATACTCATCCGTGATAGTGATTTCTTCTCCTGTGCCGGATTCGGTACTATCGGAGTCATTGTCCGAAGCAGAAGGAGTATTGCTAAGATTCTGCGTATTGCGGATATAAACGGTATGTCCCGTTTCAAGGGTAAGACCCTTTCCATCTGCATCTGTATAGGGAACGAGATTCTTAGCCTTTACGGCGGACTCGTATTCCTTATACCGATAAGTGCCATCCAGATACTTGTATTCCATATACCCGTTCTGAGCACAGTTATTGGGAGACTCAGCCGTAATCGGCGTCAACACGATTTGCCCGTTCTCCATCTTCACGCCGCCCGAAGTATCTACATCTCCGGTCACCTCAGGGTTTCCGGAAGCAGAATCCGATGCCGCGATAGACGGGGTCGGAACCGGATTCGAGGTCGCCTCATCCTCTGCCTTGTTTCTGCATCCTGACAAGCATGTGCAGATAGATGCCGCCGCAAGGCTTACAGCGGCCATTTTCTTCAAGTTCTTTTTCATCAAAAATCCCCACTCGCTTTGAGTGGGGCCTCCGTTTCTTAGTTGCTCATATATGCCTCAGGATTGACCTGCTGTGTACCGTAGTACATTTCAAGGTGCAGATGCTCACCTGTGCCGCCGTGCGAACTGTAACACAATCCGCTCCATCCCGTCTGACCGATAACAGCACCGGCAGGAATCGTATCACCAATCTTCCATGAAAATCCCGGTGACAGATGCTGATACAGTACGAAAACACCGCCACCGCTCGATTCACCGTAATACACGAAAACGAAATTTCCTCGCTGTGCGTTGCCTTTTGTCTGGGTAACGCCGTTTGCAAATCCTGTCTGGGTTCCGATAACGATGCCCTGTGAGGGTGCAATGAGCGAATACATCACGGAAGGCGGGACGATATCGGTGCCGTTATGCGCAACACCACCTCGAATCGCGCCGAGATGCGAAGAAACCATACCCTTCCATCCTGACCATGGCCCGCCAATAACGCTTGGTGCATTAAACAATGTATCGGCTGGATGAGATGCATAAAACTGCGTAATCAAACCTTTCAGGGTTCCGCTGATGACCATACCGCCAGTGCCGCCGCCCATGCCGGGATTCGGTGCATCCGGGTCGAAGTCCAACTCCGCATTATCCTCAAAGTACGCTTCCCGCGCATTATACAACTGCCGCATCGCCTCTACCTGCTCGTTGAAGATGTCCTCATCCGAGAGGTCTGCCGTGCCTGCAGTAGTATTCGTCACATTGAAGTAATCGAGGATATACCGCTTCGCGCCTTCTTTCGGAGAATAATGGTACTTGATTTTTGCAACCGCAATCTTGTACTTTTCGGATTTCTGAACACGCTGCGTTTCCTTGTGCGTGATAAGGTTCCCTAATCTGTCATATTGTTTGTTCCCGTTCTTATCAAGCGTCGGTACATCGACTTCTTCGTCCTCCCACCATGTTCGGGTAGCTTCCGAAACGCGGTATTCTTTATCGAGTTCTACTTTCCAAAGCTTGCTCTTTTCAAGGTTTTTGGCTGCATCAACCATTTCCTTCACATGAAACCGCAAACCGGACTCGTTGCGGGATTTGCAGCTTTCACCAGCCATAACGAAAAATGTCCAGTTCAGGTAATTCTTTGACTCGTACAGTTCCGGGTCCACGGAAGTCAGGATATTTTCAGGCGCAACACCGTCAGCTTCGGCTTGCTTTACCATCTTATCCATTTCCTTGTTTGCAATGTCCAGTGCTGTTGCATTGAACTCCTGATACGCGTCCTTGAAATAGTGGTTCAGCACCGCCACCATCACATTTGATGTGCTCGTGTACCCGTAGAACACCGGGTCATCTGCAATCGCCAAATCATCCCTATAGGATTTGCTGGCATCACCAAACTGTCCGGTCGTCACAAAGGTCAGAAAATCATCGACACCCGCTGAAAGCCTCGCTTTAAAATCCTCCCAACCGAGCGTTACGCTATCTACGGATTGACCGACCGCGCTTTGCACTGACTCTGCAATCGAGCCCGGTAACTGAACCACAAAGATGACACCCATCATTGTGATAAAGAACGGTATCATGAAAAGTACAAGTGCGACCAGAATGATTTTGAACGTTGTTTTTGGATTTTTGATTGCAGTCGTTACAGCACCAACATAGTTTCCGCTCGCGATTTGTCCGGCGGCTTTCGATACGGCCTTCGCATCCTTTTGCGCTTCCCTACCAGCGTTATAGACATCGGCGGCTGTCTTTGCCATTTGCTTGGCATCGCTTACTGCACTGTCGGCCATATTGCCGGTTGAGGAGGCACCGCCTCCGAATCCTGCCATATTACCACCCTCCTTACTAATAAGTTTCTTACCACTTTCTGCCGCAACCAATAGCTGCGTTACCGCCTTGCGCCGCGTGGAGGCAAGTGATTTTGCAAGGCACGGCATCGGGTATTACCCCGACACCGAAAGGCTTATGCCTTATTTCTTGTATCAGCGTTTGCGCTTATAGTCGCCCATACCGCTGAAAGGGTTGTGTTTCTTATCCTGTTTTCCGTGGCCATGAGAATCGCGCTTCTGGTCATCGTACCGCTGGAAATGCGGCTGGCCATTGGAATGCCCGTTATAGGGTCTCGGTTCGGAATTCTTGCGGGATTCCTGACGAGCCTGACTTCTGCGGTAATCCGCATCAAGGTCCGGTCCTACATTCTCAAAGCCTTCAATGCTGCGGGCTTTATTAGCCACCTCATCGAAGGTCGCGGGGCGAGAGGTTCTCGTTGCAGGGTCCCAAACAGGCTTGATATGAACCACAAACGGAGCGTACTCAGGAACGCTGCCATCGGAATCCACTTTTTGGAGAATCCGCCAAGTCGTCCAACCGTTATCCGCGACTTCCTCACGCGTCATCTGGAACATACCCAAGCTATCGGATTCAACCGTGCCGTTTGTACTGCTCAGGCGCGTAACGCTGGATTGAGAAGTCATATAGGCTTCGGGAATCGGAGGCCGTTTCTGTTCCGCAACCTGTTCAGGCTCGGATTCGTGTTCAGGTTCCGCTACAGGTTCAGGCTCAGCCATTTCCTGTTCGGGAGCCGTGAACGAATTGGTTTGCGCCTTGTCCTCGTAATACTCAGACCCGTCCGCAATAGGAACATCAAATGCGGCGTCATCCGTTGCATCGAATTCCGTATCCTCGGTTTCGTCCTGCGTATCGGGTTCATCTGCAGAATCGGGTTCCGATACATCCTCTGTATCGGTATTTTGACCGCCAGAGTAATTCTCGCTGTCATCGTGGCTGTTCTGTGTATTAGATTCAGACCCGGCTTCATCGACCATCTCAGTCACCGCACTGCCACTGGTTTGCTGTTCTGCGGCTTGCTCGACCTGAACGACCTCTGTCGCAGCGGTTTCTGTCTCGACCGTGGTCTCAGGTTCAGGAGGCATATCGCCTTCCGAATACCCGGCCCCACCGGTCTCCCCTACCGCATACGGCAAGCCATCCGCCGCAGGTGCTTCAACCGTTTCGGAAGAAGTGCCGCCGGTTTCAGAAGTAGGCGTATCCGTGCTGTCATTTGCGCTGCCAGACGAAGCCGATTCACTGGAAGAACCGGTATTGCCGGAAGATGTAAGAGCAGATACAGAAGTACCAGACCCGGAACTGCCGGAGCCGGACGGAGCATGAGCGCTCTCGCCGGACGCAGGTGCAGAACCGGAAGAACTGCCAGCGCCGTTGCCGAAACTGCTTCCGGAGTCACCAGAGGGCTCAGAACTGCCCGTATCAGAAACGGGTGCCGGTGTCGCAACATTGGTTGTCGTAGCACTCTCAGCCGGTGCAGATTCAGGCACGGCGCTCGCCGTATCGGCAGTAGCAGGACTCATAGTACCACCGCTGCCCTGTGCAGGAGCAGAACCGCTTTCCTGTCCGTTTGTGCTCGTAGGAGCACTGTCAGACCGTCCAAGCGTATCTGTGCCGCCAGCGCCCGGAACATTGCTTACGCTGCCAGTACCGGACGATTCACTATGCGTAGTACCCTCGTTCGGTGTTGTTGCATGCCCGCCAGCAGACGAAGAATCGCTTTCAGAAGGAGCCGAAGCCGTTTCCGGAGTAATTTGAGTAGCAGGAGTCGTAGCTGTCGAAGGAGCAGATGCAGTCTCACCGCTTTCCTGCGTAGATGCAGGTGCGGTTGCAGGGATAGGAGCGGTAGGAGCAGACGCCTCGTGATTCACAACAGGAGCCGTTGCACCGCCATTGGTTGTACCGCTGCCGGATTCAGGCGCAGAGACATGAGTCGGAGTAGTAGGAGCAGGTGAAGCGGGTGCCGAAGCCGCGCCGCTTTCGGTAGGAGTTGTAGGTACAGAACCCGGTGCAGACACCGTAGTAGAAGCAGGAGCGGATACCGGATGAGCCTGTCCCGTCGCCGTGCCGGCCACAGCCCCAGCTGCAACGCCTGCCGCAACCGCAACTCCAGCAGAACCGCCAGAGACCGGTGCAGTAGGAATAGAAGCAGAAGGAGCCTGGGCACTCACAGAACCAGCGCCCGCTGCGGGTCTTACCGTAGTAGGAGCCGTGCCGGAACCAGGTACTGTAGAACTCTGTCCAGATGCCGTACTCGGTGCAGGAGTAGTTCCGGGTACGCTTGTAGGAGCGTTTGCGCCGGTAGTCGAACCAGGTGCCGGTGCGTTGACAGCAGGCGTTGCTGCCGTCTCAGGTGCGGTACTTGCAGGCATGTTGTTTGCAGCCATACCGGGCACATTCGCCGTCTTAGGCGCATTCGCAGTACCCGGCACTGTACCACCAGAAACCGGTGCCGCTCCTTGCACCGGAGCATTCACGGTATTGGTTGTGGGATTTTGTGCGGGTGCAGGAGCAGGAGCCGTCACACCGGAAACGGGTGTTGCACCGCCAGCAGATGTAGGCTCTGCCACCTTGCCGTCAGCACTCTGCGTTGCAGGAGCCGATGCGTTTTCACTTGCAGGTACAGGCGCATACGCCTTGTCACCAACATCCTGAGGAGCATGAGTGACCGCTTCTTCACCAACGGGTGCAGGTGCATCCACCTCGCTGTCCATATCTTGAGGTACAGGGGTCTGAGCAGTTTCGGCAATAGGTGTAGTCGCCGTCGCATCCACACTTTGAGGAGCAGGAGCAGACGCTTCTTCACCAACAGGCGCAGGTGCATCCACCTTGCTGTCCACATCCTGAGGTACAGGAGCCTGAGCAGTTTCAGTGGCGGGTGCAGTGGGAGCTTCATCCGCACTTTGAGGAGCGGGGGCGGACGCCTCTTCGCCAACAGGTGCAGGCGCATCCTCGTTCAGCGGAGCAGGTGCAGCATCCACATCCTTTACGGGCTGTTCATTCGTCTGCGCAGCCGGAGTTTCAGCGGTCTCGGAAGCGGTTTCTTCATCACGAGTAAAGGTGCAGGTAGCCTGAGAGTTCTTGCCATCCTGGTCGTTGCCGATAGCAACAATCAGCGAACCGGCAGGATTACCGTCAGTGCCGTCCGACACGTGCATACCCGTGACATGCCCGCCATCAGCAAGCATCGCTGCCTGTGCGGGATAATACTGGGCATTTTCCTTGATATGGTCTTCCATCGCCTTGAAAGCGTTCGGAGAATTGTAATCCGCGTTACTGTCAGGATTCATCATATCAGCCAGGCGTTCCTTATCGGTCATGCCGATTCGAGTAGCCATCGCGGCCTGTTCCTCTTCGTTTTCTCTCGCCTTATTCAATGCTGCGCTTCCGGTTTCAGCAGACAGAGCATCTCTGATACTGTTTTTGAAGGCATCGTTGTCATCGTTGGCATTGAAATGCTTATACGCGGTCATGGCATCGCTGTCACCAGCCTTGCGGCCCTTGGCAATCTCAGATGCAGGAATCGTGAACTGAACCTTGTTGTTCGCATCGGGCGTAACATCCTTGACCTTATCGCCAAACATGTTGACGGATTGCTCCGCCTCCCAAATCTGGTTACCGGCCGCATCTTCACCGACCTTGCGAAGCCCAAACTTACCCATTGCGCTGTCTTCTTCCATAACGGACTTGCCGTTGGGAGCGACCTGCATAGAGTCGTATTTCTTAGCCCCGTTCACATCGAGCAAGCCTTCCTGCGTATCGCCGATTTCGAACTCAGATTTCTCGGAAACGCGGTTTTTCTCATCACGCTTGACAGCACTAGCAAGGAGTTTGCCGTCCTCGCCGATTTTAACGCTTTCGACATGAGCATCATCATCGAGATGTCCGGCACTGCGCAGCTTATCTTCAAGCACCTGCTTGTAGGCATCGGTGTTATAGGAATCAGCATTCAGAGCGCCGCTTGCCATCTTGTCCGCACGGTCGTACATCGTTTCCTTGCCAAGCACGGCATCAGCTTTCATCTTATCTGCCATGCTGGCGTTATTGATATACCCGCCGTCCTGTGCAGAGGTTTCGCCGCCGTTCATGAAATCTGCAAAGCTTTTAATCGGCTCAACACCATTTGCCTTACCAATGTTTTTCCCGGCATCCCACATGTTCTTGCCGACACCGGCTACATGTCCAGCGACAGACGCAACGCCGCCGAAGACATTGCCGATACTCCGAAGCACACCAGAAGCCTCACTGATGGGGTCAAGTCCTGTCGTTCTGGTGATTTTCAGTCCGGCAGTCTGCATCATGTCATCGAGACGCTGTGCGATTTTCAGAAACGCATAGGTGATAAGTCCCCACTTGACCATCTCGGTATTGGAAGCACCGAAAAGACCGTTGTTCAGGGCAGTTCTTGCAATACCCACGACCCAGATATTCAGAATCAGCAATACACATTGAGACCAGAACATCTGCAGCCAGCTTCTCGCGGTATCTTTGGTGTTTTCGCTTGCCATTGTCGCAAACGCCAGCGGGGAAAGGTTGATGGTGAAAATACAGATGATATAGCGTTCAGCGCATTCAAGGACCAGCTTAATCAGGTTCCACCAGATAATCAGCATCAGGGCAAGAACTACGATAAGCGTTGCCAAAGAGTTCAAGTCGAATGCTGATGTGATTTCGCCAAGTCCCGTCATGTCTGAGCCGACACCCGAAAACGAGAATGTTCCGCCCGCGTCCGAAACGCCTTCCGTCAACGCCGAGGACAGCGGAGCCACGATTTCATTAAAAATCATGGTCAGGAAAGTTTTTCCGCATATCACCATTACGATGCCAAACACTGCATTCCAAATCAATTTTGGAACTGACTCGACCTTTTCGCCGTGCGCGAGGTTGATAAGATACGAAATGATATGACAGCAGATAAGAACACCAGCAATCATGTACGCGATAATGTTAATTGCCTGAATGAAGAAATTGCCGATGTTGTTACCGCTGTCAAATCCGGGTACAAAGCGGGATACATCCGCTGTACTCATCGTTGTAATTTCCAAAAGAGGTTCCAGTACAATATCAGCGGCATTCAGAAGACCTTTGGCAATCACCGTAACGACAAGGCCAAAGAAATTCGTAGCAATATCGACGGTTCCGGCAAATGCAATGCATACCGACATCAGGCATCCGGCAACTGCGGCCAGCATCGTTCTTCGAATCAGGTTCTTGTTTCTTTTCTGATTCACAAGAGAGTTAATCGAACTCACCTTCTTTCCAAAACAAAAAAGGCTCGCCCGAATACATCGAGCAAGCCCTTCGAGCCGAAGCTTATTGACCGTTAGCCAAGTTCAGCATTGACCTGCGAACCCAGTTCATTGGCAACCTTAATCAGGCCCGGAACAGCGGCAGCAATGACAACGATGATGGCGGTCGTAATCAGCCGCTTCTTATACATCTGAACATCCTTGGGGTCGCTGCTCAGAAGCATACGGACCAGGAAGTACAGGAAGACAGCAATACCGATAGGAACAACGATGTTGGTCAGGCCCTTAGAAATTGCGTTGGTAACAGAGTTACCGACATTGAACACCTTGTTAATGGCGCTGGTAACATCTGCGTATGCGAACATAGTGCTCATCATCGCAGCAGTACCCATTGCGCAGGCGGTGTTCAGAGCCATCTGCATGTTGCGAATCGGATTGCGCTTCTGCAAATCATTATTGCTCATGTCAATTTTCCTCCTTCCCTGAAAATATAGCTATATTTTTCGCAGAGTCAATGAGCTGCGCTCTTTTAAGGAACCCAACCCATTAACTCTACAATATCTATTATCCGCAGTTCGCATATAGGGGCAACAGGCTTAGATTCGTATATTTGGTGTGTTCTTCGCACAAACAAAAAAGGCGGAACCATCCAAAAAGGAAGGTCCCGCCGATGCTTACATGTTTCTTAGACGTTTGATAATTCTCGGTCCTAAGAGAGATTTGCGGCCCTGTGTACGGGTCGTGCGCACTGCTTTTTTCAGTGCTTCTTCATCACCAATCATCACAAGCTTTTTCTTGGCACGGGTGATTCCTGTATAGTACAACGGCTTTGTCAGCATCGGACCATACGAAGAACTTACCGGAAAGATACAACAGGGAAACTCACAGCCCTGAGAGCTGTGTACGGTAATTGCATAAGCCAATTCTACATTTTTCATATCATTGCTGTCATAGGTCAACACCTCATTTTTAGAATCGAATAGGATACATACCCGAACGCCGTCATCATCTTTCAGGATTTCCTGAACAGTACCGAGGTCACCGTTGATGACTGCCTCCGTGTTTTTGCGCTGAATTACGCGGTCGCCTGCCATGAAAGTCTGGTGGTTCACCTCATAGAAAGGCTTGCCATCGGTTTTCGGATTGACAGCCGCTTGAATCTCTACATTCACACGGTTCTTGCAAAGATACCCGGTCGGCGTACCTTTATCGTAGTGTGTGGGAGTCAGAACGATTGTGCCTTGCATCCCGTATTGCGCCACACCTTTGCGGTACTCCTCCACGATAGTCTTCATGATTTTATCAGCTTCGGTCTTTTCGTCCGGGTCAGTCACCGAGATGAAGTTGAACTCATCGTCAAACCTCAAGTTTCGGGTCATGCCGGAATACGCACGGTTCTCGCGGATTTTAATGGATGCGTCCGTAATGGTAGAGGTACTCCCCTGCCGATAGTTGACATCGAGGCGCACAGTCTTGATAACGCCGCACTCAATCAAATCGCGAAGCACATCGCCACGGGAAACCGGAGCAAGCTGGTCAGTATCACCGAGCAGAACGATTCTCGTAGAGGGACTGTTCAGAACGGCATCTACTGCAAAAGCAAAGAGATGTTCACCGACCATACTCATCTCATCAATACCCACGAACCCGCAAATCCTGCACTCGCCTTGCGCCTTGAATCCGCTCGGATTATCCGCAGGGACAAGACCGCAGGCTTTGTGAATCGTTGCCGAGTTCATGCCGGTGCTTTCTGCCATACGCTTAGCAGCAAGACCCGTAGGAGCCATCAAAAGGATATGCTCACTCGGCCATACCTTATGGTACACATCCATGATAGCCCGAAGACAGGTCGTCTTACCAGTACCGGGACCGCCCGTAACAATCGAGATTCGATATTTGAGGTTCTTGACTGCCTCTGCCTGACGCGGAGAGAGAATGATAGAGTTCTCTTTCTGCCACTCGAGAAAGGCGTTTTCTATTTCCTTTTCCTTCGTAGGCATTTCATTTGCGAGAGCCGCGACCTTCGCCGCCATACCTCTTTCAGCAATGAAATCCGTCTTGTCGTAGTAGTACCGGCCTTGTCGGACGATATCATAATCAGCCGCCGTTTTCGCAACAGCATCCGCAATCGTCTCATCCGATAGTTCCGGCACGAGGGCTTTAAGCTGCAAGAGCATCGCACTACCCTCGGCACACATGTTTCCGGTCTTACTGCAAGTCCTTTTCTGTGCTTCGATAGTCGCTGCTCGAAGTCTGCGTTCGGAATCCGGCTCCCCGCCCATCGACATTGCGATATGGTCTGTGGTCGAAAAGCCCAGCAGACGAACCAGCTTATAAGGCTCGCTTTTTAGAACCGTAGTTGCTTCATCGCCGTACGCTTCCACGATTTGGTTGATGACCGATACCTCCAACTCAGCCTTTCCCAGAAGAATCTGGACATCGGCACGCACCAATGCAGACAAGCATGCGGCATTGATGTTTCCGAGCATCTGTTCGGTCATTTTCGGAATATCCCGGAGTCTGCGCGGTTTATGAGCGCAGATATCAAGGGTCTCGTCTCCGAATTTATTATAAATAGTCTCGGCAGTGACCTTGCCGACACCCTTACTGCTGTTCATCAGGAACTTAATGATTTCCGCTCTGGTTTCTGGCATCGACTCGGATGCCTTCTCCGCAACGAAAATCTTCTCGTCCCCTTTTGTGCCATGCGTATCTTTCTCCCAATGCCCTTCCAGATTAAAGGAAATCTTACCAAGCAGTTTGGCTGGCAAGTGATAGGATGACACCTTGAACAGTGCCGTCGTCCCATATTTCTGGATATTATCGGGGAACGCTTCTGCCTGTTTCGTGTAGTTTGCCGTGAACAAGCAGACAGAATACGCATTTTTCGTGTCGTGTACAACGCGCATCACCTTGTTGACACTGCACTTATTGATTTTGACTACTCCGTTCATACAAAAATACTCCTATTATCGTTAGCTGCTCAACACCTCCAAGCAATGTGGGTAATCCAGACGCATGATGTTCCCGGCAATGCCATTCTCCTGAATGTCATCGACCGAAATCATGTATGCGGATACATCAGAACTGTACTTGTAGTAGTTCCAGACACTGTTCGCGTCAGAATTCTTCGTGACAACATCCGATGGGAAATGCATCCACATCGCATTCTCTCTTGCCAGAAGGAAATACTGACCCGGACCGTATTTCCGGATTTTCTTGACGCAGCCTGTGATTTCTCTGTCGTAGCTTTGAACACCATCACAGCACCGCGACACGATTTGCTCCAAAGCTCCGAGAACTGTTTTCTCATCCTTCAAAGCACCGGTCAATGGCTTCAGCATCTTGTGTTCCATAGCCTTCTCCACCGTTTCAGCGTCATTTGTTCGTCGCTGCTCGGCAGGATTTTTGTTCATAGTTGTGATTTCATTTTTCATACGATTTATTGCTCCTTTTCGATGAAAAAAGCAGCCATCCGAATACGGACAGCTGCTTTTACACAGATTGTTAATTTGTACGAGCCTTTTTGCAAAGACCCCGAATTTTGCTCGGGTAATGTTATCTATCGTACATTTACTATTCTACGCAACTCGCAAGGCGCGTCAACTAAAAATCTCTTCCAGTTGCTCACACATACTCTGCTCGATGCGGGGAATAGACGCCACATTCGGGATGTAGCAGAACGGAACATCATAGCGGTTGCAAATGGTCTTTCCTTTATTATATAGAGCGTGAGAGCAGGAATCGACCTTGAACATCACGATATCGGCGTTCTGAATCTGCTGGTCACAGGTCCCAAGCATATCCTTTGCGACCAAAGACGCATCGGGATGCGCTACCTGAAACTTCTTCATCAGATTCTCGTTGCCGCCGACGATAACGACCGTGTGCTGTTTTAGTAGAGCATCGAGTGCCGCAGCATAGTCTTTTGCTTGTACTTGTTGTACAGGTTCCTGTCTTTCTTCCTCGGCCTCACACACTACCTCTGCCTCTTCCGGTTCCGGAATACGCTCCATCAACTCATCGATTTCCTTGTACGCCGTTTCCAGCTTACTGGTAAGGGCGTTTTCGCGCTTCTTGCTCTGGATGAGTTTTTGTTCAGCGGCGTTTTCGGCTTCGATGGCTCGGGCGGCATCGGCTTTTGCCTTATCGAGCATCTTTTCCAGTTCCTCGATTTTCTTCATGAGTTTTTCGGAATCGGAATTTTTTGTATTACCGAAAAGAGAATCCGAGAGCGAACTCTGAATTTCTTCCTTGTATGCCTCACTCAGATTTCGGAACGACAGATACACCGGCACCATCATATTATAAAGGTTGATGAGCTCGATGGTCGCAAGACCCGAATCCTCATCCGCCTTAATGTTGCCTTTCTCATCGACCTTGATATGCCCATCATCAATCAGCGAGAACATATCCCCGAACTTCACTTTCCCGTCCATTTCTTTCGTAAAGTTCAAACTCTTGGCAACAGCTTTCTGGGCATCAAGGAACTTCTGCTTCGTGATGGTCTTGTCGTAGTTGGAACAGTTCGAGACACCGGCATCCAGCATTGCCAGCCCGCTCAACAGTTCAGAATGGCAATGTACACCGTAATCCGAGTACGAGAAGATAGTATCCTGCGTACAGGTCCCATCCTCGTTCTCTACAGGGATAGTTCTGGTCCGGGACCCCTGCATAGCGGCAGTTTCAAAATCCGAAAAATTCTTCTGAATTGAAATTCCGTACTTCATGAGAACCTTCTGCTGGTCCGACATCGGGCTGGTGTTCTTCCGCGTCGAATTGATTTGCGAGAACACTTCACTGAGTCTCTCAAAGGATTTCCGGTTTTGCGGCAGGTAGCTTTCGGGGCTTGCCAAAAGATAGATAGCGAAAACCGCAACATTGCCAAGGTCACTGCCCCAGGTATCCTTGATATACTTGAACGGCAGCTTGGCCGTCGGGTCAGCCATACGCCGATATAATCCGCTGACAACATCAGCCGTGCTCGCATATTCTTTGCCGAACAGCGACAGGAGTTTCGCGTAGTCAGCCTCCTTATCACCGTACATCAGCTGATAGATGACTGCCGTGATTTTCATGGCATCCGGTCTTTTGGCATAGTTGGCGTTTGTCACGCCGTAAATCAGGTCTTCGTCAATGAGTTTTTTGGCACAGCGGCGGTAACATAAGTCCCGCTCATACTCTTCCAAGAACCGTTTCTTGGGTGCGCCGGTAGATTTGCTGATATCGGAGCCTATGACACTGCACCAAATCGGGTCAAAAATCACAGAATCCTCGTGCTTAAACATATTGAACATACATTTTCTCCTTTCAAAAAAGAAAAAACCGCACGGTATAGTGACCGCACGGCAGAATTGTGAATCGTTAGTATAACATGGTATCTATGTTACATTTTCTATTCTATTCAACTCGCACAGATACGCAAGCCAACAAAAAGAAAAAGCCCGCCCTTGCTTAAGGGACGAGCATATATGGGATAGGAGTTTGAAATAGAAGATAACGTGGTATTAAAAGGAGTTGCCTGGGTGGGAATTACTGCTTCTTGTCTTCGTCTTTCTTTTCGAAGTCAGAAGACTTCTTGACGTGCGCATCGTAAGCCTTCTTGAACTTACGAGTGCGGGTCAGCAGATAGACGGGGATAACGAAGGAAAGCAAGATGTTGATGGTGGCGAACAGGATGGTCTTCACTGCCGGGATAATCAGCTTCGTGAGCAGGAAGAAGCAGCCCGTAAACATCAGAGCCACGAGAACGACAGCTGTGAGAATAGCAGCGGCCGTGATGGCTATGTTGACGAAGTTGACGGTCTTGGCGGACTTAACGGACTTGGCATTGGTATTGATAGTCTTATTCATGATGCAACCTCCTAATGGTGCAGAACAAGGTGGTCAAGGACGGATTCCAAGACCAACTGAAATAATTGAAAGAGCATAGCGGTTATGCTCAGTGCCGGGATGAATGCTCGTACTATGATTGGGGTTCAGATTCTCTCACATTTGTTCCAAGTATACTGTCCATAGTCATCGCCAGGCTCAAATACCGGAATTTCGTCTACCCACTCACCCTGGATGCGGGTAGTCTTTGTGACCTTGTCGGCAAACTCTGCAAAAGAAATCCTATGCAGGCATTCACCTTCGGGCTTCTCGAAAAGACTCAGCATATGCCGTTTCACACTGGCGTATACCATGTCATCCGCAGAAATGCCCATCATAGAATAGGGGTCGATTGCGTTGCGAACCAGTTCGACTGCTTCGCAGGTGGATATGTTACTCACGATAGTTCTCCCTTCTAAGAGATTTGAGATTCATCGGCGGTAAAAGGAAAGACTCTTACCGGCCATCGTACATGCGAGGATTATATATAAACAGCACACAACGGACATTGGTGCTGGGAATTCTGCAACAAAAAAGCGGGCTCCCTGATTTCTCAGGAAGTCCGCTTGAAGCAGCTTGTAAATAATGGAAGAACTACGAACGACCGGATTGGTTCCGGAGGACAACTTACAAAACCGCAAGTCGTAACTCGTAGGTGAAATGCTATCTATTAACTAATTCCCATTATAGGCGGTTCGCATATCGCGTCAACACCTTTACTGAGGATTTTTGAAATTATTTATTCGCTGCTTTCAAAGTGAAAATTCGGCTTGATTCCTTCTGCGGAATGAAGCAGTCATTGTACGCTTTCGGGTAAAGTGCTTCCAGCTTCTTCATATCGACTCCGGCACGGCTCATACGCGGCGCATATTTCAGCAGCCACCGCGTTCCGTCCAGACCGGTCGTTTCTGCCAAAATACTCGTACCCATCGCAGCAGCAATCGGGACAATCATATCCTTGCACTGTTTGTCGAGCGCTTCAAAGGTCGTCCTTGCAGCATCACGCTCAGCACGTACCTTACTGTACTTGGAACAGATATCGGCAAAAGACTTATCCAGCACCTTCGAGGGAGCCTTCTTGTCGGCATCTCCCGCATACTTGTGAATCGTATCGAGCGCAGCCTCAGGTTCACCGAGCGGTACGGGAGGAAAATGCGGAAGCACATTGCCCATCCAGAAATCTTCACAGCCCTGAATGATACGCATTTCCTCATCGAGGTCGCGTTTAATCGTGTTCGCAATAAGCGTGTCACGGTCAAACATGCAGACCACAACGCATTCCCAGACACCGAGAATCGCCATGTAGGTACGGACCTGATAGATGTAGGGAATCGGGATATTGCCGTTTTCCCATGCAGCCTTGTTGAACGGGCTCGTTGTCTTGATTTCCACAAGGCAATAAGACCCATCAGGCTTACGCATCATACGGTCGATGTTCGCAGTGATGTAGGGTCTGCCGGGCATCGCATAGATGTTCGTGTCT
>UMHX01050990.1_pt1 | contig 19331 bp, 10 predicted proteins | sample 1965651 | NCBI WGS metagenome assembly UMHX01 (sample SAMEA4836109, study PRJEB28245) | human gut metagenome | biome: gut microbiome; material: fecal sample | place: Denmark | collected 2008 | reverse complement strand
TTGAACCACTCGCCCAGCGAGTGGTTTTCGGGATACAAAAAGAAAGACGCCGCAGGGCGTCTTTCTTTTTTTGTCTCGGCTCAGATGTACTGGCGCATGCCCTCGGTGGCCACGTCCTCGTCCGCGCTGACGGTGACGGTGAACTTCACGTTGTTGCTCTCGCTGAAGCAATCCAGCCAGTGGAGGAACTTCTCCACCTCCTGCCAGTCGGTGCTGCCCGCGATCTTGCACAGGTTGTCCACGAACACATGGGAAATATCGTAATTGCCCGCATACAGGCCGCAGAGGAAACCGCGCAGGCATTCAAAAGAATTCACGTTGTACTCACCGGCATTGACCAGCCGCACGTTGTAGCTGATGTCGTAGGTCATGTCGCGGCTGGGTTCGATGCAAACAACGCTGCCGGTCTCGGAATCCACGCTGGTGTGGATCAGCTCGATAAGCTGCTTCGTCTTACCTGCACCGTTCGCGCCCATGATCAGTCTAACCATAAGAAATCACTCCTTTGTCATTGATGGAGCTGGCTTTACTCCTGCTTGTAGCATACCATACCAAATACAAAATAGCAACGGAAAAATCCCGGCGTTATTTTTGGTGAAAACGCCTTACCGGCCCAGCTTGGCCAGCAGTGTGCCCCGCAGCTCCTCGTAGCCGGGCTTGCCCAGCAGCGCGAACATGTTCTTCTTGTAGGCCTCCACGCCGGGCTGGTCAAAGGGGTTCACGTCCAGCAGGTAGCCGCTGAGACCGCAGGCGTACTCGAAGAAGTAGATGAGCTGCCCCATAACGCCCTCGTCCAGCGCGCCGGTATACAGGGTGATGTTGGGGACACCGCCCTCCACATGGGCCAGCAGCGTGCCGTCCATGGCCTGCTCGCGGATAAAGTCCATGCTCCTGCCGGTCAGGAAATTCAGACCGTCGCCGTCCGTCTCGTCGTAGGGCACGGGGTTCTCGTGCTTCGACGGGCCGAAGCGCACCACCGTCTCAAACAGGTGCCGCTCGCCCTGCTGGATATACTGCCCCATGGAGTGCAGGTCGGCGGTAAACTCCACGCTGGCGGGGAACAGCCCCTTGCCCTCCTTGCCCTCGGACTCGCCGTACAGCTGCTTCCACCACTCGGCCATGAACCGGAAGCACGGCTCGTAGGCCGCCAGGATCTCGATTTTCTTGCCGCTGCGGTACATCTCGTACCGTGCGCCGGCGTACTGCCACGCGGGGTTGGCGTCCATGTCCGCCGCCGCGCAGGTGTCCATCATTTCCCGCGCCCCGGCCATCAGCGCATCGATGTCGATGCCCGCTACGGCGATGGGCAGCAGGCCCACGGCCGTCAGCACACTGTACCGTCCGCCCACGTCATCGGGTACCACGAACGTCTCGTAGCCCTTGGCATCCGCCAGGGACTTCAGTGCGCCTCTATGCCGGTCGGTGGTGGCGTAGATGCGCTTGGCCGCGCCCTCCGGGCCGTACTTCTTCTCCAGCAGCTCCCGGAAGAAGCGGAAGGCCACCGCCGGCTCCGTGGTGGTGCCGGACTTGGAGATGACGTTGACGGAGAAGTCCACGCCGTCCAGCAGCTCCACGATCTCACTCATGTAGTCGGAGGACAGGCCGTTGCCCACAAAGTAGATGTTGGGGGTGTCCTTCCTCTTCAGGTTGTAGTTGGGGGAGCGCAGGCACTCGATGACGCCCCGTGCGCCCAGATAGGAGCCGCCGATGCCGATGACCACCAGCGCCTGGGAGTCCGCCTTGATGCGGGCCGCCGCGGCCTTGATGCGGGCAAACTCATCCCTGTCGTAATTCTCCGGCAGGCGCACCCAGCCGGTAAAGTCGCTGCCGGCGCCATCGCCCTTTTGCAGATGGTCATGGGCAATGCGCAGGCGCGGCGCCAGCGCCGCCTCGTAGGGCAGCGGGATAAAGCTGTTGCAGCTGCTGAGGTCTACTCGGATCATATGTCGTTCCTCCTTGGTATAAAAGACATTTTTTCGGTGTTTCCCATCTTACAACGATTATATCCAAATTACAAGGGGGAAAAGGCTGTCTACGCCGCGAAAACCGCCATGCGCAGCAGCTGGGTGAACACCTGTCCCCAGCTGCGCCGCGCCACAGCCTCCTGTGCCACCAGCGGTACGGTCACAAGCACCGTGTCGCCGTCCAGCACCGACAGCTCCCCCAGCCGCTGCCCCGCCGCCACCGGTGCCGTCACCTGCGGCTCCAGCGTGACGGTCTGGGTCAGCCCCCCTGCCTTCGACCTCTCCACCAGCACCGAGGCGTTCTCCGTCTCCGCTATGGGCTGCACGGTGTCCGCCGTGCCCATGGCCACCGGCACAGGCGTCAGCGGCTCCTGCGGCGCGGCGCTGACCAGCGCGTAGGTGGAAAAGCCGTAGTTCAGCAGGGCCTTGGCATCCTTGGTGCGGGCGTCCTTGTCCGGGGCCTTCATGATGACGGCGATCAGCTCCATGCCGTCCCGCTCCGCCGTGGCACTGATGCAGTACCCCGCCGAGGCGGTGTACCCGGTCTTCAGCCCGGTGGCTCCGTCATAGAAGCGGATCAGCTTGTTGGTGTTGGCCAGCTGGAACGCGCCGTTGCGGATGGTGTCCATCCAGATGGTGGTAAAGCGCCGGATGTCCGGGTGGTGCAGGATCAGCTCCCGGCTCATGAGGGCAATATCGTGGGCACTGGTGACGTGGCCCTCCGCCGTCAGGCCGGTGCAGTTGACGAAGTGGGTGTCCTCCATGCCCAGCTCCGCCGCCCGCCGGTTCATCTGCTCCACGAACAGCTCGTGTACGCCGGCCACCTTCTCCGCCAGTGCCACCGCCGCGTCGTTGCCGGAGGCCACGCACACCGCCTTCAGCAGCTCCTCCACGGTGATCTGCTCACCCTCCGCCAGAAATACCTGACTGCCGCCCATGCCGGCGGCGTCCGCGCTGACCGTCACCACATCGTCATAGTGGATGGTGCCGCTGTCGATGGCCTCCATGGTCAGCAGCAGCGTCATGACCTTGGTGACGCTGGCCGGCTCCAGCTGCTCGTGCTCGTTCCGGGCGTACAGGATCTGGCCGGTAGACTTCTCCATCAGCAGCGCCGCCCGGCTGGTGATGGGCAGCTCCACCGCCGCCGCGCGCACCGGCCACAGGGCCAGTGCGCACAGCAGCGCCATCAGCAGGCACGCCGCACGCCGTAATTTCTTCATCATGCAGTTCCTCCCCCGCGTTTTTTTTATTTCTATGCCGGGACGGCGGAAATCATGCGCTTCGACAGAATTTCCGGTTGCAAATCCCCCGCCGACCTGTTATAATAGCAGCGTTCGCAGGGTTGGTATATCGGTATTACAGCGGCTTCCCAAGCCGTTAAGGCGGGTTCGACTCCCGTACCCTGCTCCAAAAAGAAATGTCACCCCTTTGGGGTGACATTTCTTTTTGGAGCAGCCCTCGCGGGCGGGAGTCGAAACGAGCTCCAGCTTCACACGTCCGCAGGGCGTTGAAGCTGGGCGCAGCAGTCCGGGGGACTGCTGCATTCGCGAGAGGAGACTCCCGTTGCACACGCCGCCTCGATGGCGGCGCGTGCAAACTGCATCGACGGACAACCGAACGTGCAAGGGAAACCCGTCTACGTTTTCCCTTGCACACATTCCCTTCCTTGCGGCCAGAAGAAATACCCGCGGCTGAAGCTGCGGGCAAACGCGCACGAGCGGGGGCTCCCTCCTGGGGCTTCCCCGCTCGTTTTTTCGGCAATACGCAAAGTTATAGCCGAAGAGTTCTCTACTTTTCCAGCGCCGCCATGAACCGCAGCAAATTGCCCACGGTGAACCGCAGGTTCTCCTGTCCGTGCCGCCGCGCCTCCTCCAGCGTGCAGGGCGACGGGTTGACGGGGAACACCCCGGACACCCCCGCCGCGTAGACCGCGTCCAGCGCCGTTTCGCAGCCGCCCGCCAGCGCCGCCACAGGAATGCCCAGCGCCTTGGCACGCCGGGCCACGCCGATGACCGTCTTGCCCCGCATGCTCTGGCTGTCCAGATGCCCCTCGCCGGTGATGACCAGCCTCGCACCCCGGCAGCGCCGGTCAAAGTCCACCGTATCCAGCACCGTGTCGATGCCCATGCGCAGCACACCGCCGAAAAGCGCGGCGGCCCCCGCGCCGAAGCCGCCGGCGGCCCCGCCGCCGGACAGCGTCAGCACCTCCATCCCCAGATCCCGGGCCAGCACCTGCGCCAGATGGCGCAGCCCCGCGTCCAGCCGGGCCACCATGGCCGCGTCCGCCCCCTTCTGCGGGCCGAACACCGCCGCCGCACCCTCCGGGCCGCACAGTGGGTTGTCGATGTCGCACATCACCGTTACCGGTACGCCGCTCAGCGTCCGGCGCAGCGTCTCCGTCCGGATACGGGCGATGCGTGTGAGCGTGCCGCCCACCGGCACGAAGGCGCTCCCCCGTTCATCGAGAAATTCCGCCCCCAGCGCCGCGGCGGCGCCGCAGCCGCCATCGTTGGTGGCGCTGCCGCCCAGCCCCAGTACCAGCCGCACCGCGCCGTGGGACAGCGCGTGGGCCATCAGCTGCCCCACGCCGTAGGTGGTCGTCTTTTCCGGGTCGCAGGCGTCCCCCGCCAGCGGCAGGCCCGCCGCCGCAGCCATCTCCACCACCGCCGTGCCGTCCGGCAGCAGGGCGTAGTGCGCCGTTACCGGCTCTCCCCACGGGCCGGTGCAGGGCGCTTCGATGCGCCGTCCGCCCACGGCGGCCAGAAAGGCGTCCACCGTACCCTCTCCGCCATCGGCCACCGGAATGGCGCAGACCTCCGCCGGCGGCTCCAGCCGCAGGATCTCCTCCGCCGCGATGCGGCAGATATCCGCCGAGGACAGGGTGCCCTTGAAGGAATCCGGGATCAGCACATACTTGCTCATGGTATCGCTCCTTTTGAAAAAACGAGCCGCAGCGCTGCGGCTCGTCTGCGTTTTATTACAGCGCGTAGAACAGCGCCGCCATCTGGGCCGTCACGTCCTCCGTGTAGCTGCACAGTGTCACGCAGTAGATGTAGTTGCCCTGCTTCAGGCAAATCACCAGCTCATACATGGGCGTGTCCTGCACCGTGGCCGTCAGCGCCACAGCGGGGCAGTCCGCACCGGCGAACTCCGTAGTGGTCACGGCGGCGGCGACATTCTCAAAGCCGTAGGTGCTCATGGCGTCCGGCAGCTGCTGCGCGGACAGCTCCGCGTACTCATGGGCGCTCATGGTGGTGCCAAACAGCAGCCCCATGTTCTGGAACACCACGTTCATGGTCATCAGTCCGTCAGTGGAGGTGGCGTACATATCCTGCACGCTCTGGTTCTCCTCCATCAGCTTCTTCATATCCTCGTCGCTGGTGCCCTCGGTGAGAAAGCCGTTGATCTCCGCGATCTGCTCCTCCGTGTAAAACACCCACGTCTCGTCCAGCGCGCAGCCGAAGCCGGCAAACTCATTGGTATAGGTGCCGCCGCTGACGCTGCCCATCTCCGGCGTATCCTCGTCCGGCACGGGGGTATCCACCTGCCCGGTGACGGCATCGTCGGACTGCGCGCCCGGCTCCACCGTGCCGCCGGTCTGCTCCGGCGCCTGCTGGCCGCAGGCCGCCATGGTCAGCAGCATCATTAAGGCCATCAGCATGGCCGCAAGCTTCTTCATAAGGCTCCTCCTTTTGTAAAAATGCCTGTTGTCTCCGCCGTTATTGTACCAAATCGATTGGGGAAATACAACAGCAAAATTTCCCGACAGGATGCGCCCCGCCCTTCCGCTACAATAGGAGCGAAAGGAGGGACAAGCCTTGAAAACTGTCACCGAGGTCAGCCGATCTGTCCCGCTCCGCCCGCTTCTGACGATGTTCCTGCCGGCCGCCGCCGCTTTTCTGCTGACCGGCGGCGCGCTGGACGGGCTGTACAGCCCATGGTCGCTGGCTGTCGTCTCCGCCGCCGGTGTCGGATGGCCCGGGCTCAGCGCCCTGCTGGGCGCCGGACTGGGCGCTTTTCTTTTTCTGGATTTTCAGGCGGGGCTGCGCCACACCGCCTCCGCCATCCTGATCTTCTGCGCCGCTACTGCCTTCTGCACCACCCGGCTGTACCGGAGGCCCCGCTTCCGCCCTGCCGCCGCCGTGGTCATGACACTGCTGGTACAGTCGGCGTACCTGTTCCAGCGCCAGCCCCGCCAGTGGACGCTATGCGCCGCCGCGCTGACCATTCTGTGGGCCGCCGCCGCGCTGCTGCCCTCCCTGACGGACAGCTCTGCCGATGGCGGGACGCGGCAGCAGGCGGGCTTCCTGCTGGCGCTGGGCCTGTGCCTGTCCGCCTACGGCTGGGAGGTATCCGGCTTCCGTATGGGCGGTCTGCTGGCCGCCGCGCTGCTGCTGGCTGCGGCGCGCCGCCTGACGCCTGCCGCCGCGGCGGCTGCCGGTGCCGTGGCCGGTCTCGTGCTGGATCTCTACGTCGGTGATACGGTGCTGCTGACCGCCGTGCTCAGCGGCGCTGCTGCCGCTGCCTCCGCCCTGCAGCGGCGGGGACGGCTTCTGTCTCCGCTGGCATTCTGCGCCGTGGCCGCCGCCGTGTACCTGCTGCTGGACGGCCCCGACCTGCTGCCGCTGCTGTGCCAGTGCATTGCCGGTGCGGGATTGTACCTGCTGCTGCCGGAGCATCTGCTGCCCCGGCTGGCCCAGCGCGCCGCCAGCGTCTCCCGGAGCGCCCCCTCCCGTGAGGAGGCGGCGACGCCCGCCGCCGCGTTCCGTGCCGTGTACGACAGCTTCTTCACCGACACCACGCCGCCCCGTCCGGAAAATCCCGCCGTGCTCTTTGACCGGGCCGCCGAGCAGGTGTGCGCCGGGTGCCTGCTGCGGCAGGATTGCTGGCAGACCCACTACACCGACACCTACAACGCCTTCAACGACGCCTGCCCCCACCTGCTGCAGCGGGGCAGCGCCTGCGCGGAGGATTTCCCCCTGCACTTCACCAGCCGCTGCCTGCACTTCCCCCGGCTGCTGGACGCGCTGAACGACCAGCTCCACCAGTTTCTGCTGCGCCGCACTCACCGTCTCCAGCTGGAGGCGGCCTATCAGGTGGCGCGGGAGCAGTACGCCCAGATGTCGGAGGTGCTGGCCGTGGACGCGCCGGCAGCGGCGGAGCCGCGCTTCAGCTGCGTCACCGGTACCGCCCTGCGCCCCCGGAAGGGCGAGACGCTGTGCGGCGACCAGACCGCGTCCTTCGACGCGGGGAACGCCGCCTACCTCCTGCTGTCCGACGGTATGGGCAGCGGCGAGGCCGCCCACCGGGAGGCCGCCATGACCGTCCGGCTTCTAAAGCAGTTCCTGCAGGCCGGAGTGGAGCCGTCCCCGGCCCTGAAGACCCTGAACACCGCGCTGCTGCTGCGCTGCCGGGAGGGCGGCGGCTTCACCACCATCGACCTGGCCCGCATCGACCGCGCCACCGGCGCGGTAACGCTGTACAAGTACGGCGCGGCGGCGTCCTATTTCAAGAAGCACGGGCGCGTCGTCCGGTACGCCGGCAGCGCGCTGCCCGCCGGACTGGAGGAGGCCTCCCAGCAGCCGGAGACCATCCGCTTCACGCTGCCGCCGGGCGGCTGGCTGGTGCTGCTGTCCGATGGCGTCACCGCCGGGGACGGCGATGAATGGGTACAGGATCTGCTGGCCGGCTGGGAGGGCAGCTCCCCGGAGGAGCTGGCCCGCCGCATCCTGACGCTCTCCGCCGACCACGGCGGGCTGTCCGACGACTGCGCCGTGCTGGCGCTGTACCGCCCCCGCGCCGAAGCTTCCGACAGATCGCAGGTATAAGCCGCCGCCGTGCTGTCCATACTATCACTATGAAAACGGACAGCAAGGAGGGCATACTCTTGGTCAAAGGCATTTCACGCCGGGTCATCGTGGTGGATTCCCCCGACCCGCAGATCTTCGAACAGGCAATTTTCATTCTCCGTACGGACGGCGGCGGTGTCAGCTCCCAGCAACTGGTGGATCAGGCCGTCCGCATCGCCAAGAACTACGCCCGCTGTCAGGGCGCGCCCCGCCGGCGCTTCCGCGCACCCGCGTGGCTCTGGGCCGCCGCAGGCGCCGCCGCCATCGGTCTGACGTGGCTGCTGTGCACCGTGCTTTGACCTATCTTCACCGGTTTCAGCGGGTCTTACCCGTTTGAAATACTTTTTCCATCATTTTTCTCCTCACTTGGGGCGGACGGTATGCGTCCGCCTCCCTTTTTGCGCAAAAAATAAATATCCCCCGGTATGGGGGATATTTATTGCCGTGTTGCGTTACTCGTCCAGATCCGGCAGCACGATCTCACCGGAGCCGGAGGGCTCCTCCGGGTCGGGATCGGGCATCGGCTCCGGGTCGGGCGTCGGGTCAGGCGCGGGATCGGGGGCCGGGTCGGGCGCGTTGGGGTCAGCCGCGCCGCATACGGTGCAGATGCCGTCCGCATACCGGTGTCCCGCCGCCGGGATGACCTCCGTGAAGCTGTCGCCGCACACGGTACAGGTGTACGTCCGCACCCCCGCCTCCGTGCAGGTGGCCGCCGTCGTCACCGCGGCGGTGTAGCGGTGGCCCAACGCCGGTGTAAAGCTGTCGGTGTAGCTCCTGCCGCAGGCGCAGGTGTATGTGGTGTAGCCCCCCGCCGTACAGGTGGCCGCCGTCACCTGCTCCTTGTACGCATGGGTGTGGCGGACGCCGCCGCTCTGGCCGGTCTGATGGCCGCATACGGTGCAGACGCCGTTCTGCAGCGTGTGCGCCGCCGAAGCCGTCTTGTCGCCGCAGATGGCGCACACCTGCCAGTGACCGCTGTCATCGTCCTCCCAGCGGTAGCTGTGGTTCATGGCGGGCAGCGGCGTTGTCCGCACCGCCGCGCCGCAGCTGTCGCAGGTGTAGACCACGGAGCCGGCCTGCGTGCAGGTGGGCTGGGTCACGTTGGCCGTCAGCTGCTCATGGGCGCAGTCGGTGTCGCCGGTGGCTTCCCCGGGACTTGCGCTGCCGGTCTGCTCCGTGTCCGGCCGGTCGGGCGTCTCGTCCGCAGGCTTCTTCCCGCCGCAGGCACACAGCGATGCCAGCAGGCACAGCGCCAGCAGCGCCGCCATCCATTTCTGTTTCATACGGATACTCCTTTCTGCCGCAGGGCGCGGACAAAGGGAAGAAGGCGGGCGGCTGTGCCGCCCGCCTTCCGTCGGTGTTTGAGATGGGGATTAGTCCCAGTCCGGCGGTGTTACGATCGGGTCGCCGCCGCCACTGGAGCAGACGATCACGTCCGTGGCTGCCAGCTCCAGTACCTTCATCTCAGGTGCAACGTACTTCATACTCTTCCTCCTTTACTTACTTGCATACTCCGTGCAGGCACAACCATAGTTGAACAGTTCTGCCATGAGCTTATACGCATTGCTGCTCTTGTCATAATTGGGCATCTTCTTTGCCAGATAGGTGTTGACACTGTATGTCACCATATCGCCCGCGCCAGTCTCGTTGACAAAAGACTCGAATTTGACCTCGCTATCCAACTGCGTGGCGTTCAGGTTTGCGTAGTCGAAGTAGTAATAGCCCAGCTTCTCGTCCTTCTCGAAGGAGTTCACAGTGTCAGTCTTGCCGTTAGCGGTCACATTGAAGCTGACATTCGCAATGTCAACGCCCTCGTTCACCGTGAAGTACACACGCACTGCGAAGGTGTTGCTCAGAACCAGCGTCTTGCCCTTGATAGTGACACCGGCAGCGCCCGTCACCTTTCCGGTGTACTGCGTCACGCTGGACAGCCGGTCAGTGTAATCGGTAGAAACGGCACCGGACACAACTGTGCTCACCAGATTATCCGTACGATAATTCTGGTATACCTGAGCCGCCGCGCCGTACGCGACCAGATTGCCGATCAGCTTCCGCAGCGAATCATCCTGGCCAAGCTTCGCCAGCTTGTTGCTGCAATACTGTGCCACGCTGTAATCGGCGACCTGATACTCAACCACATTGCCGCTTGCATCCTCTGCATACACCGTTGCCTTCAGCGTATCGGTCATACGCTGGGGATTGACGCCGGTGAAGTCGAAGGTGAATACCTCCACAGGTCTTCCATCGGGACCCTCAACGGTAGCCGTTCCGTAGTTCTTGACCTCGACCGTTGTATAGCCCTTGATGTCATCGTTGTAGAACTGGAACTTCACCCACGGATTCGTGCAGTCGGTCAGGTTGACCAGATAGGTGATGGTCAGGTCGTTGCCGATCGACAGGCGCTTGCCGACAGTAATCTTCGCATTCGCCGGAACCACAGTGTAGCTGCCATCCTCATCCATGCGGGAAACATATCCCGCAGCCACGAAGCTGGTGCCCTCGCCCTCCGCCTTGTTGTTGGCGGGGTCGAAGCCCACGAACGTACCGCCGGTGACGGTGATGTGTGCCGTGCCATCACCATAATTCTTGTCAATGCAGTTCAGCAGATAGCGGGAATCCTTCGTGTCAACGTCCGGATACACGCTGAATTTGCCGCCGTTGACAGTCGCCGTGCCGGTTTCAACATTTACCACGGTGCCGCCGGCATAGAACGTACCGTTTTCAATAACCAGATTGCCGCCGGTCAGGTGGAACAGATACACGCCGCCGCGATACTTGGGGTTCTCCTCGGTCTTGTCAGCACCGATGATCGCGCCGGTGCTCTTGGTGCTGTCCTTCACGGTCAGCGTACCGCCGTTGATGTAGAAGGCAGCCCAGTTCGAGCTACTCTCCAGCTCACCGGGGATCGTCATCGTATAGCCGTTCAGATCCAGCGTGATGCTCTTGTTGACGATCAGTCGGTCAGTCGCCATCGTCTTGGTGGCGTCGGTGCTGAAGTTAGCGATCAGCTTCACGGTATCGCCGTCCTTGGCAGCCGCAATGGCCTCAGACAGCGTAGCATACGCCACACCGTTGACCTCGGCAACCTTGACCTCCGTCACGACGAAATTGCCGTCCGCGCCCTTCGTGGAAACATATCCCGCAGGCACGAAGTTGGTGTTCTCGCCCTCCGCCTTGTTGTTGGCGGGATCGAAGCCCACGAACGTACCGCCGGTGACCTCAATATTGGCCTCCTTAGACTGATAGTGCTCGTCGTAGCAGTTCAGCGTCCAGTCGGGGGTAGCGCCCTTATAGGTGCCGCCCTTGACGTAGACATTACCGCGCTCAACGTAGATCAGATCGAAGTGGGGATCAGCGGTGTTGGTGATCTGCTGCGTGTAAGTACCGCCCTCCAGCGTGACCTTGGCAATGGGAGAACGCACCCACACGGCCATAGCCGCGCCGTTGTCCTCAACAGCGGTGACGGTACCTTCACCCTTGATGGTCAGGTCGCCCTTCGCCGTCACATAGAACAGGCCGCTGATACCGCTGCCGGTGATGTTGTGGCCGGCCAGATCGATGGTGACCGGATTCTCACCCTTGACCTCGTAATAGGAGCTGGTGTTGATATCCGTCAGCAGGGTAATGGTCGCGCCGTCCTTCGTATCCTGAGCCGCAGTGATAGCAGCCTGCAGCGTGTCATACTTGACGTCGCCGATCGCCGCAACGGGATTCGCCTTCGCCACCTTATACATGCCGCTCTCGTCCTTGTTAGCGACATAACCGGCAGCCAGCGTCGCGCCGTTGACGGCGGGGTCAGTGGAGAAGCTGCCGCCGGAGACAAGGATCTGGGAGCTCTCCGTCAGTGCGGGATACTTCGCAGCCTCGTCAAAGACCAGCGCGGCGCAGGGAACCTTGTTCTTGCTGTCGCCAACATAGCCCTCAGCAGTGCCGGTGCAGTTGAACGTACCGCCCGTGACCTTCACAGTACCGGCGCGTGCAACGATGCCGGCGCCATTGGTGATGTTGAAGGTACCGCCGCTGACGGTGACGTTGTCCTTCCACGGTGCATAGATGCCGCAGGCAATGTAGCCCTTGGTCTCGATGTTGCCGATGAAGGTGCTGCCCTTGACGAGGATCGTGTTGGGGTTGCCGTCACGCTGGCTGCCGTTGCCGGCAATCACAGCGTTATCGGTGGCGATCAGCGTTGCATTGTATCTGATCTCGATGGTCGCGCCGGTAGACTTACCGGTGATCACCGCGCCCTCGCGGCCCTTGAGCGTGCCGGAGTACACGGTCACCTTGGCGTTGTTGCCGACTGCCACGGCCACGTTGCCCGTGGACTCGATGGTGCCGTTACCGCCCGTGCTCTGAATGTCCGTCGTGCCGTTGATGCGCAGCGCCGTACCCGTGGCCGTAATGTTGTGGCCCATCAGGTTGAGGTCGACCTTCTTGCCGGCGGGGAACACGGCAGTCTCCGTCAGCGTGACATCCGCCAGCAGACGCACGGTGGAGCCGCCCTTGGCCGCATTGATAGCCGCCTGCAGCGTCTCGTACTTGACGTTGTCAACCTTGGCAACGTAAGCGCCTTCCTTGACGCCGTAGGTGCCATCACCGTTGTCTTTGGGGATGTAACCGGTGGCGCAGTATTCTTCCTTGACCGCGCTGGAGAACGTACCGCCGGAAACGGAAATGGTACCGTCCTTGCCGTTTGTCAGGAGAATGGCATCCTTTTCTGCCGTGATCTTGCCGCCCTTGATCTCTACGCTTGTCGAACCGTACTGGGCGTTCACGTTGATGGCGGCAGCGTTCTGATTGCCGGTGCCGTCACCCCAATCGCCGGTCGTGCCAGTACCCTTGGAGGTAATAATACCATCGTTGACGATCAGCTTGCCGCGGTTCAGGGAGACGCCGCCCGCCGCACCGAACACAACGCCGCCGTTGATGGTGGTGGTGCCGCTGTGCGGATGATAGATGGCGTAGTCAGCAGTGGACTCCAGAATACCGCCGTTCACGGTGATATTGCCGTTATATGTTGTGTCTTGGCCGTTGCCCGCGATGGCGTACCAGCCGGCCTTGATGCAGCCGCCGTTAATGATAACGGTCGCGTCAGCGTTCTCGTTCTGGACGCTGACGGCGAACTGACCCTCGTTGGTGTTGTCAGCCGTAAAGGAAGCCGCGTCGATCAGACCGCTCTCCATGACGAACGTGCCGCCGTCGATGGCCGCGATCAGAACCTTGTCCTGCTTTCCGGAAATATAAGGCGTTTCCGTCCAGACCTTGCCCGTACCGGTGCCGTTCTTTGCGGTGTCGGTGCTGTCTTGCAGGGTCAGCTTGCCTACAACCTTGATATTGCCGGAATTTGTGTTGGCCAGCTTCAGGGTCTTGCCGTTCAGGTCGAGGGTGACGGCCTTGTCCTTGGCAATTGTCAGACCCGTGGCGCTGAGGTCGAGATTCGTCAGCAGGGTAACGGTCTGTTCTGCCGTAGCCGCATCAATAGCCGCCTGCAGCGTCTCGTACTTGACATCACGGATCTGCGCGACGTAAACGCCTTCCTTGACGCCGTAGGTGCCGTCAGCATTGGCGGTGGGGATGTAACCGGTAGCGCAGTATTCTTCCTTGACCGCGCTGGAGAACGTACCGCCGGAGACGGAAGCGTTCGGCTTATCCCACGTCTGCTGGCTGTTGTTTTTCCAGCCATAAGCCTGAACCGCACCGACACCCGCAGCGCTGGTAAACGTGCCGCCGCTGATGGTCATGGTGGGAGCACCGGCGGGATACGCGCGATTCACGATGGAAACAGCCGCGCCGTCAGGGATGGAGCCGTCGCCGGTCTTGCCGGAAACGTCACCGTTGCCGGTGGCGCTGATCGTACCGCCTGTCACATTCAGAGTGCCTGCACACATCTGAACGCCGCCGGTCACGCCGTAAACCTCACCGCCGCTGATCGTCACCGTACCGGCCTGCGGATGATAGATGGCCGTATCCTTGTTGGAGAACACCTTGCCGCCGCTGATGTTGATGGTGGTATTCTCCAGAACGGAAGATCCGTTGCCGGCGATGGCGTAGCTGTCGCTGTAGACCTTACCGCCGTTGATGTTGACGATAACGCCCGCCTTCGTGTTGCCCTTCCCCGCACCGAAAACGGCAATCGCCGCCGTCGTGCCGGTGATCTCGCCGCCGTTGACGTTCAGAATCTCCTGACCGTCTCTGGTGCTGCCATACGGCTTGGGCTGGCCCTTCATGTACACACCGTAGTTGCCGGAGATCTTGGTGCCGTCCTCAACGGTGATGCTGGCCTTGATGCCGTTCTTACTGCTGGCAATCGCGAATTGCACACCGTTTGTCTTGCTCTCCACCGTCAGGTTCTTCAGCGTGGTGGAGTTGGAGCTGCCGCCGACATACAGCGTACCGTAAGTCGTACTCGCGTTGGTATTCTGGATCGTACCGTTCTGGATCGTCCAGCCGTTGACCTTGAGGTACACGGTAAACCTACCCGCGCTGGTCACGGTGTAGCCGCCCAGATCGATGGTAACATTCTTTACCGTCGTTTTCACATCGTAGGTGCTCAGCTCGTCGGTACCCAGATCGATGTTGCCCAGCACATAGATGGTCTCGTTCGCCTTAACGGCATCAATAGCCGCCTGCAGCGTCTCGTACTTGACATCACCGATCTGCGCAACGTAAGCGCCTGCCTTGACGCCGTAGGTGCCGTCAGCGTTCTTCACGGGGATGAAGCCCTCCGCGCAGTACTCCGCGGGAACCGCGCTGGAGAACGTACCGCCGGAGACGGAAGGCTTCGCGCCGACGCTGGCCGCAGCGCTGGTAATGCGCCAGTTAGTGACATTCAGATTACCACCGTTGATCGCCAACGTGGGAGCTACGCTGCCGGCGATATCCATCACGATCTCGCCGGTGAACTTGGCATCGCCGCCGATCGTGGTCTGGCCTACGGATTCGTCCGCTTTATAGGCATCCGTCCACAGCTGACCCTTGATCTCGCCGCCGGTGATATCGGCCTTGAACCAGTTCTGGATCGCGGAGTGGTTGCTGGTGATCGTACCGCCAGAGACATGCAGCACACCCAATGCACCGTTCTTAATGGCGATGAAGTTATTCTGCGTAAACGTGCCGCCCTTAATGGTCAGCGTACCCCCCTCGTTACAATCGCCGTTGCAGATCAGGGAGCTGCCGACCATGGAACCGGTAGGATTCGCCTTCTTGTAGCCGGAGTTGTTGATCACGATACCGCTTTCGATGGTCATCGTGCCCTGGTTGCGGATGACGTAGTAGGAGGTCTCACCCACAGTACCAGTGTCATCACGCTTGATGGTACCGGTCTTAGCCGCGCTGGTGTCCTGAATGGTGATCGTACCAAGGTTGCTCAGCGCAGCCTTAGCCGTACCGGTGCCGCCGCTCAGGGTCTTGCCGTTCAGGTCGAGAGTCAGATTCTTCTCCTTTGCGATCTCGACATTCTCGTTTACGTTAGTCAGTAGGATAACGGTCTGTCCCGCCGTAGCCGCATCGATAGCCGCCTGCAGCGAGCCGTACTGCTTGCTGCCAACGGAGGCAACAGCTTCCACCGTCTTCAGGACGATCTTGTCCGCCGTCGCGTCCCCAGCCTTCCACTTGAGTGCGTCAGTCAGCTCAACCTTGTTGCCATTTGTATCCTTCACGGTAGAGCCGAGAGGCAAAGACGTTTTCCCTTCGGGAATGGTGTACAGCGCGGCGGTGTTTGCGCTCTTGGTGTTGTCCTCCGCCACGAGGTTAAACGCATTTGCATCCGTGTGAGCGCCAAGATACAAGCCGACATTCTTGATTGTGGTGTCCCCGTCCTGCTTGCTGATATCAAAGTAGTTGCCGGTGGCGGTGACAGTGCTCGTGATATCCCACTGGGAAATGTACTCAAACTTCACGGGGCGTGTGCTGGTGACCTTGTTGTCGGTGAAGTTGATGGTGGTCAGGGACCTGAAGTCGCTGCCCTGGCCCTCGTTATCGCCCTGGGTCCAGTTGCCGTAGGCAGGCCGGATCCATGTGGGGTTGGAGCTGTTGGCATCTGTAGTATTGGTGTAGTTCTTGAACTCACACCCGTTAAACGTCAGCGTCTGAGCCGCGATAGCGCCCACAATGATGCCATTGAAGGTGCAGCCGTCGAACTTCAGCTCGCCCAGCTGGCTCCAGGGAGAGGTGTACAGCTGATAGTTGAAGCTCATGACGTTGTTGAAGGTAATACCCTTGAACGTCACGTTGGTGTAAGCGGGCAGCGCCAGCAGCAGGGATGTGCCGATCTTGTCGATGCTGGTGTAACCCGTGACGCCGCTGGTGATGGAGCCGCCGACGAACACAACGCTCTTGCCGTTGGCGCCGTCGTTCTTCTCACCCAGATAGCCGTTCTCGCCATAGGCGTTGAGCTTGGAGTGATCGGGGGTCTGGCCCGTGGTGTCGTCGCGCACACCGTTGCCCAGCACGCCGTTGGTGTCATAGGCGTAGTTGCCCACGGTGACATACATGGTGCCGTTCAGGCGATTCTGCGCGTCGATATACGCCTGACGGGTCATAGCGCCCAGCTGCTCCAGCGTGTAGGGGTTAGCCTCTGTGCCGTCGCCGTCAGCCGTAGCCGCCTCGACTACGCCATAGGTGCCGTTATCGTTGGCCTTGACCTCGAAGCCGTCAGCGCAATAGTCGTTGGACACCTCGCTCGTAAACGTACCGGCAGAGATGTTGAACTCATTCTTGGCAGCATCTGCGGTCGTTGTTGCGGTAATATCAAACTTGCCGCTGATACCGGTGCCATTGGCTTCGATGGTGGTCTTCAGGGAGCCGCCATCGATATCCTTCTGGAGCAGACCCTTGGTGCATTCGGTAGCGTCGACCTTATTCAGCGTCACCGTTGTCGCCTTGGACACCACGATAGCTGCCTTCTCACCAAGGCCGTTGAAAGTAGTATCGGCGACTTCGATCTGGCCGCCATCAACACCTTCAGAATAAGCCTTGATACCACGGGTGCCGGTAAAACTGCTGTTCTTGATCTCGGTGCTTCCGCCGTAGTTCCACAGATTGTACAGGCCGGTAGCACCGTTGGTGAACTTGCAGTTGTCAAACACCGTCTTGCCGTACTGGTTGTTGCTCACACCATTGGGGAAAGTGCAGTTGGTGTAGGTCACAGTGTTCTCCGCCGCACCGGAATTGCGCAGCCATGTGGTAAAGTAGTTGGTGCTGTGGCCGTAGTCGCCGCCATAGGTCGGATTCAGCTTGCTCAGCGCCAGTGCCTCGAAGCTGACGTCGATGTCGTAGTTCTGATCCGCCAGAATGGCCAGCCCGCCATTAATGCAGATTTTGGCATCGTCAGTCGTACCCACGAACTTCACCGCCGTAAGGCCGGTCAGGCCAGACTTCGCCACCTGTACCCAGCCGGTAGCGGTCACATCGACCTTGCCGCTGATTTCATAGGTGACAACGCCGTTTGCATCAGGAGTCGCCGCGTCAATAGCATCTTCCAGCGTCTCATAGCTGGTGCCATTGACACTCACAGGCTTCACCACAGTGGCCTTCGGCACAAACACCTCCACGCCACCCACGGTCACCGTGGTGTTCTTGTTGGTGTCGGCCGTCTGCTTCTTGTCGTTCCACAGAGTCTTGCCGCTGTTGGAGCCGGCGGCGAAGCCGGTATCCGTGGTCTTATCGTCCACGGTGATGGTGGCGCCGCCCGCCATCAGGCTGGTGTCGATCTCGATAGCCGCCTTGCCCGTAACGGGAGCGGAAGCCACAAACTTGGTGTCCGTCACCGTCAGGTCGGTCTTGGCGATAGCGCCCTCGTTGTACACCAGCACAGCCTTACCCACGCAGTTAAAGGTGCAGCCGTTGAACGCGACGTTCTGCGCGCCATACGTCCAGACGTTGTAGGCGTCCGGGCTCTCCTGCTTGAAGGTGCAGCCATTGAACGTCTCGTTGCCGGCATACAGGAACACCATGCCGTTGATGGTGCAGTTGTTGTACACCAGCGTGTCGGCGTGCTGCAGGCCGATGTAGTTGCCATTGGTCTTATAGTCGAAGATCACGTTGTTGAAAGTGATCTTCGCACCATGCAGGGCCACGGCAGCGGACATGTCGAAGGAGACATCCGCACCATCGGCAGCCGCGATAGTGAACGCCTTGCCCGTGTAGTTCAGGCTGCCGTTCAGTGTGTACTCGCCCGCGTTGACCACGATGGTCTCGCCGTCCGCAACAGCCGTGATCGCCTCGTCCAGCGTCTCGTACTTCGCCTCGCCGATGGTAGCGACAGTCACTGTCTCGCCCTCGCTGCCGATGGTACCGCCGCCGCCCTCGTCCTCACCGGTGAGTTCGGGGTTGCCGGTAGTTCCCCCCACCGTGTTGTCATCGGACGTGTTCGTCTCCTCGACGATCGCGTTCTTGGTTTCGCCGGTGTCGCCCGTGGCGTACACCGGCGTCGGCAGCAGAGAAAGCATCATTACCAGCGAAAGCAGCAATGACGCAACTCTTTTGCCCATTCTCGTTTTGCTCATGTTCCCCCATCCTTTCTTTTTTTCTTTTGGGATCTCCGGATCAGATGTGTCCGTACACCGTGCCGGACAAGGCTTTGCTGCGCCTGACGGCGCATCGGCAAAACGCCGGGCCCCGCCGCAGCCCGATGTACGTCCTCCCTTGCGCAGCATCGGACACAGGACACGCATCCAGCAGGCCCGCCACAAGCGGGGCCGGTCGGCGCCCGCCTGTGGTCTCGGCCATCGCCCCGGCCTCGCCGGGACGAGAAAAGGGTACCCTTTTCTGCTTTGCACCCCCCTGCACAGACACGCGGATGTGCGCCTGTGCTGCGCAGGAAAACGGCCGAAAGGGGCTCGTTCTCCTATATTTGGACATACACGGGTTAGTATAGCATTATTTCGACAGATTTGCAACTCGATTCCCGCGCAAAATTTATTGACACATTCTATTAAATATGGACAAACGCATAGGCAAAAAATGTCTCTGCCCCTGCCCGCAATAAAAAACACCACCCGTCTGGGTGGTGTTTTTGGCAGGGGCAGAAAGGCTCGAACTCTCGACACGCGGTTTTGGAGACCGCTGCTCTACCAACTGAGCTATACCCCTATGTGGTGGGCCTTCGGGGACTCGAACCCGGGACCGGACGGTTATGAGCCGTCTGCTCTAACCAACTGAGCTAAAGGCCCAAGTCTACGCGGCTGACACGAGAAAAAGAAATGAGCCGCCACCTTACGGATGGCGGCTCACCCTTTGGCTCCCCCTGTTGGGCTCGAACCAACAACCCTTCGGTTAACAGCCGAATGCTCTACCATTGAGCTAAGGAGGAGTGTTGGCGCTACCTATTTTCCCGGGCCGTCTCCAGCCAAGTATCGTCAGCAGAAGCGAGCTTAACTTCCGTGTTCGGGATGGGAACGGGTGGACCCTCGCCCTAATCAGCACCAACTACCGATCGCAGCCGCAATACGGCGGCGACCTATGCAATTTGGAGAAAAAGTGGTGACCCGTACCGGATTCGAACCGATGTTAAAGGCGTGAG
>UMHX01006850.1_pt1 | contig 19590 bp, 15 predicted proteins | sample 1965651 | NCBI WGS metagenome assembly UMHX01 (sample SAMEA4836109, study PRJEB28245) | human gut metagenome | biome: gut microbiome; material: fecal sample | place: Denmark | collected 2008 | reverse complement strand
ATCAGGAATGGTTACATAAAGAACTTACTTATATCAATCTGAGGATATATAACAAGACAAACGGACATTTATACCGGTGCAAGAAAAAACTGCTGGAAGAATACAAAAATGAGGCTAATAATGAAAGTGTAGCCGAAGAGCTGATGGTACGACTTAAAGAACAGGAAAACCGCCATCAACAGCAGATCGAAAAGATAGAGGAACTTCTTGTAAATGACCAGAAGCCATTACAGTATTATCTGGATGCAATAGAGAATAACGGCAATGATAATCCGGCCGATGACAAATCTACAAGATTATGCAAACTGTTTTCCTTTATTTATAATTATATCAGCACGGAATTGGACGATTGTCTCAAGCCCTATGAAATTGAATATTTTAAAAAGTATGCCTTTTCTCAAATTACAGGTATGCCAATAGAAGAAGATATACAATACCCGATTTCTGAAATCTACAGAATGTCAAAGACTGACTTGGGAGCTTTCATTCATAACCTCTATATAATGTGCCACTATTGTAGAACAGACCTAAAGAAAACCGATTTCTTCAATGGGTGCCAGAAGTTCATATCAGCTTCTTTCTGCACTGCCAATGTATTATTCAAGAACAGTACAAGATTGGCAACCAATTCCCGTATTGAGGCCATAAATATGAAAAAAAGCAATTTCTTCAGCGAATATCTGAAAGAAATCCAGTAGAAACAAATAAAATCCTTATTACTGAAGATTCCTGTAAAACTGAATTTAAAGTTTTATGGGAATCTTTTTTATGTCAGCCGGATACATATAAATCATAGTATAAACACGCAGAATTACAGTATATTACATTGTAGTTGTTAAAAGTTTGAGGAATGCATGAGGACCGCATGAGGAATTCATGAGGACATGCTTTTTTATCCATCATTTGCCATTCTTTTGCAGAGAAATCAAATTTTTACAAATGATGAAAAACGAAAACAATGTTTTTGGCAAAGTTACACACGATAACTTGCCGCAGGCTGTAGAGCACCTCATAAAAATGATGGAGGAACAGGCTCAGAATTCTAAAAACAACATGCCGGTGGAAGATGATGAGATATCCATCGAGGAAGTAAGTTCTCTTATAAAGAAAAGCGTGAGCACCATTTACCGGTATACTTGTCAAAACAGTATTCCTCATTCTAAGCAGGGTAATACACTCCATTTCTACCGGTCTGAGATTCTAGAATGGATGAAGATGCACAAGAAGAAATGTATTAATGAACTCTCTGATGAAGCACATATTGAGTCTTTCAGGGTATTAAACCGTGATTAACAGGTATGGTAGAAAGTAGAATAACTCCAAGTGGTATAATAAATGATGCTGTCAGCATGATAGGCAAAATGAACGACTCTTCATTTCCTATTGATGTTTTCCCCAATAAGATAAGAAACATCATTCTGAATATGTATGAGTACCTGGCATTTCCTATCGACTACACTGCGTGCAGCATGATGACAGCCATTTCCACTTGTATAGGCAATACACATATCCTTCATTTCAAAACGGGATGGGATATCAAGTGTATCATATATATGGCTCTCGTCGGAAGGCCGGGTGCTAATAAAAGCCATCCTCTGAAAACGGCCTTCGAACCTCTGTTCAGATTTGATAAGGAGCAGAAGGAAATATATAACGAAGAGTACAGAAAGTATGAATCAATAATGAGCTTGAGTAAAAAGGAACGTCTGGAACAGGGATTTGATATGTTTCCCAAGGAACCTGTACGCACCCGATTTCTGGTTTCTGATATTACACAGGAAGCTATGGCAAAGTCTATATCAGAGAATCCGCGCGGCATTTGCCTTTACATGGATGAACTGCAAGGATGGATCAATAATTTCACACGCTACAACAAAGGCTCGGAAGAACAGTTCTACATATCACTGTTCAATGGGTACATGTATATTTCCGACCGCAAAATGAATACAAATAATATCATGATTGACTCTCCGTTTTCCAATGTGATAGGTACAATTCAGCCGGAAATACTTATCGATACATTCAAAGGTAGTAAAAGCAATAATGGTTTCCTTGACCGTATTCTTTTTGCCATACCTGAAATCCAGGATAAGCTATACTGGAAAGATGATGATATTGACATGAGCCATTTCAATGAATGGAACACAATCATGCAATCGTTCATCAGAATGAAAATAGAACATGATGAGCACGGAAACATAAATCCTACAAGACTGGAATATGAACCTGGAGCCAGACGAAAGATTATGGAATGGCAGCATCAATGGGCAGATATGTTGAACATGGAAGAATCAGATAAAAGACGCAGTATATACAGCAAATTTGAGACTTACATTCATAGATTCTGCCTGATCATACAAATGTGCAAATGGGTATGTAATGAAGGTGACAAAAACTGCATCGATCTTGACAGTGTACTGAAATCCATACGTCTGGTATCCTATTTTAAAAATACTGCCCTGCAGATATGCTCCATGATTGAAGGCGTGATGCTCACTCCCAAGCAGACAGAACTGTTGGAAAAGCTGCCGGATAAGTTTACACGTTCTGAAGGATTGGAAGTAGCCGTCTCCATGAACTGGAGTACCAGCACGTATGACCGTTTCCTGAAAAAAGCAACAGGAACTTACCTTTATCACGAATATGGAAATTATAAAAAAGCACAATGACAAAGTGATAAAGTGACAAACTAAGGCTGACTTTATCACTTTGTCACTTTGTCAATCACTAAAAACAGTAAATTATGGAAAACTTCAGATTTATATTGGAGCCTTACAACAGGCACCAGAGAAACAGATATACTTGCCCCTCTTGCGGAAAGCATCGTGAGTTCACCCGTTATATTGATACACAAGGGGCTATCTCCTTTCCCGAATATGTAGGAAAATGTAACAGAATCAATAATTGTGGTTATCACTATACTCCCGCAATGTATTTTGATGAACATCCGGAATGTAAAGAGTACAATAAATCATTCCCTATTGTAAAAGATAAGAAACCTGTTGTATGTCATCCAAGACTCCCTCCTGCACACCGGCATACCGACACATCTTTTATACCAGATGAAATTATGCAGCAGACAATGAAATGCTATGAACAGAATAACCTGTTTCTGTATCTTGCCAATCATCTGGGGTATGAGTCAGCACTGCGTCTGATGAAGACTTACCATGTCGGTACCGCCAAGAAATGGAAAAATGCAACGGTATTCTGGCAAACAGACATATCCGGAAAAATAAGAACCGGGAAAATCATGCAGTACAATGCAGAGACAGGAAAACGTATAAAAGAACCATATGCCCATGTTTCATGGGTACATACAGAACTTGATATACCAGAATTCCACTTACAACAATGCTACTTTGGAGAACATCTCTTATACAACAGCAGGAAACCCGTTGCCATAGTGGAAAGCGAAAAGACAGCTATCATTGCTTCATTCTATATACCGGAGTATATCTGGCTTGCAACGGGCGGTAAGAACGGATGCTTCAACGAGCAGAATTTTGACGTACTCAAAGGCCGGAATATTGTTCTGTTCCCTGATATCGGAATGACACAGGAATGGAAAGAAAAGTGTATGCAGATGAGAAAAAGAAACATCCGTACCGAGATTTCCGAGTATCTTGAAGTAAATGCAAATGAGGTTGAAAGGGTGAACGGATATGACATTGCCGACTACCTTATAAAGGTAAAATCAGGTGAAGCCGTTCTCCAATCCATGACAAGAAAGAATCCTGCCCTAAAACTTTTGATCGAGACTTTCGACCTGGAACTATCAGGTTTCGGTACTCAATAAAACAACGTTACCCATATCCAACAATATTCTGGAAAAAACGGAATGACAAAAGGAATGTAGTTTTTTTCGGTTGGCAAGTTTATGTTTTGGTAATACCAAAACCTTTGAATCCATCCGGGAAATACCCAACAGGAATCAATTATAAACAGAAAAAAAATAATCAACAAAATGGAACAAAAAAGCAACAACAAAAATAAGGCTATCGGTGGCAGACCTCCTCTGGACAAAATGGAAAAACGTACAGAGATATTATCATTCAAATGTACCGTATTGGAGAGGCATATCATAAACGGTAAGGCCATGACAGCCGGTGTTACATTAGGTGAGTATATAAGAAATACGGCTATAAACGGAAATATAACAGCACGTCTTACACCTGAAGATGTAAAACTGATAAGGAGTCTTTCAGGCATGGCAAACAACCTAAACCAGCTTGCAAAAAATGCAAATACTTTCGGATATGTTTCAGTATCAGAATCCGTATCAGAACTGGCTGATGAAATAGACAAAATCATTAAACTGATAAAGGCATGATGGGAAAGATTATGAAAAGGAATGACTTCGGTAAGATTGTAAATTATACGATGAAAGGCAACAATAAATCCAAGCTTCTTGCCGCCGAAGGAGTGCGTTCAGTCAGCAAACAGCATATAGCTGAAAGTTTCAGTTGTCAGGCAGGTTTGAATACAAGAATCAGAACTCCGGTCTATCACATATCATTGAGCTTTTCAAAGCAAGACTCCGCTAAACTGACTGACGACCTTATGGTAAAGATTGCCGGGGAATATATGGAAAAGATGAATATCAAAAACACACAATATATTGTTGTAAGGCATTACGATAGAGAACATCCTCATATACATCTTGTAATAAACCGTGTGGACAATGACGGGAAAACCATAAGCGACAGCAATGACCGCATAAGAAACAACAGGGTGTGCAGGGAACTGACAATAAAATATGGCTTGTATATGCCGAAGGGTAAAGAGAATGTCAAGTATGACAGGCTTCGTGGCAAAGACAAGCATAAGTATGAAATGATGTTTGCCATACGCAAGGCTTTGGAAAAAAGTAATAATTGGAGCGAGTTTCAAAAGAAGCTGAGCAGAGACAAAATTCATTTTACCATAAGAACAGACAGCAAAGGTAAATCTTGTGGTATAGTCTTTTCACGTGGCGAATATACATTCTGCGGTTCCAGGATAGACCGTAGTCTAAGTTATTTTAAAATAGCGGATAAGTTAAACAAATATGAAAATAGTCTGGATACATCGGACAGCTTAGGAAATACCCAACAAAACAAAATCCTGGAACAAGAAAAGGATACAGTCACACCAACAGAACATGAGGAAATATATGAAAATGACGTTACCCCTCTTACTGGCAATTCTATCATAAATGCTGTTGCAGATTTACTCCTTCAGCCTAATGCGGTAATTTCTTCAGGAGGTGGTGGAGGAAACAATAATCAGTTGGATGATGATGAAAGAAAAAGGAAAAATCGTGAACATATTAGAAGCAGAAGAAGATGATCAAGAAAGAAATTGAAGGAGCCGCTCTCCTATCCATATATAATGAGCTTAAAGATGAAATAAAAGCCATACGGACTGACATTCAGCATTTGAATATTCAACAGCCCCAGCAATCAGAGAACAATCAAGAATTAAATTCCATGTTGAAGGAAACGATTGTAAATGCTGTAAACAACACTATAAATGCCCACATAAACAGTAGAGAAAACTATGCCGATGAAGTTAGCAGAAGATGTAAGAATACTATTGATTTTGCAATTGAAAGGGAAACAAAACTGGTTAATAATGTGCTATTGCCCAATCTCTCCCCTATTATTCAAATCGATAAAAAGATAGATGCCATAAATGCAAAGCTTAACGGAATCGAAAATGACATACAGAAGATACCCAAACATAATATAGGTAATACAACCAATAACAGATTTCTCAGTATAATGTTGATTATTATTACTTGTATATTTTGGATATTGGGAAATTTTCTTTACATGGATTTAAATCAAAGGTATAATGAGTTAAAGGAAAGGCATGAAATGGTTATGAGGAATATAAGTCGTAATAAGTAATAAAAATATAAGGTAAAAACGTTTTTTTTTATTATTCAAACAAGAAACAATATGGTATTAAATAGATGTTTTATACGATATACTTTAATATTTTCTTTTTTTATAGCATTATATTTTATATTTTTGAGAACATTTTAAATGCATATACAATGGATAAACCCATGAATCGAATAAAAGAAGTACTTGAAGAAAAAGGTATCAAGCAAACATGGCTTGCTGAAAAGCTTGGTAAAAGCTTTTGTATTGTAAATTCTTATGTTTGCAACAGACGGCAGCCAAGTTTGGAGGTTTTATTTGAAATTGCAAACATATTAAATGTTGAAGTAAAAGATTTGATAAACGATAAATAAAAATATGGCAAAAACAAAAAATACAGCTGATATAGGCTTTGAAAAAGAAATATGGAAAGCAGCAGACCTTCTAAGAGGTAATCTTGATGCTTCTGAGTATAAATCCGTAGTTCTAGGGCTTATTTTCCTGAAATACATTTCTGACCGCTTCGAAGCAAAATACAATGAGCTTGTAGAAGAAGGCGACGGCTTTGAAGAAGACAAAGATGAATACACTTCTGAAAATATTTTCTTTGTACCACAGGAAGCACGCTGGGGTGTAGTGGCAGAAGCCGCACATACCCCCGAAGTTGGTACAGCCATAGACAATGCCATGCGCCTGATTGAAAAAGAGAATCCACGCCTGAAAGGCATTCTGCCCAAAAACTTTGCCCGCCCCGAGCTGGATAAAAGACGACTGGGCGATGTGGTAGACCTTTTTACCAACATTCAGATGAAGGAACACGGCGATTCAAAAGATATTTTGGGCCGTACATATGAATATTGTCTTGCAAAGTTTGCCGAGGCTGAAGGCAAACTGGCCGGAGAGTTCTACACCCCTGCCTGTATCGTCCGCACGCTGGTAGAGGTGCTGCAGCCCTACAGCGGCCGCGTATACGACCCATGCTGCGGTTCCGGAGGTATGTTCGTACAGTCTGCCAAGTTTATCAATGAACACCAAGGAAACATAAACAACATCTCTGTTTTCGGACAAGACAGCAACCCTACCACATGGAAAATGGCACAAATGAACTTGGCCATTCGCGGTATAGAAGCCGATTTAGGCAAGTTTGCAGCCGACACCTTCTTCGATGATCAGCACCCCACCCTTAAAGCCGATTACATCCTGGCCAATCCGCCTTTCAATTTGAGCGACTGGGGAGCCGATAAGTTGCAGGATGATGTACGCTGGAAATACGGTATCCCCCCTTCAGGCAATGCCAACTTTGCATGGATTCAGCACATGATTCATCACCTCTCGCCACACGGACGCATCGGCATGGTACTGGCCAATGGTGCCCTTTCTTCGCAATCAGGCGGTGAAGGCACAATCCGTGAGAATATCATCAAGGCAGACTTGGTAGAATGTATTGTGGCAATGCCGTCACAATTGTTTTACACCACCGGTATTCCCGTGTCCCTCTGGTTCCTCAACCGTGCCAAGAAGCAAACGGGAAAAATTCTGTTCATCGATGCCCGCCAGATGGGAACAATGGTGACCCGCAAGTTGCGTGAACTGACGGAAGAAGACATTCAGCGTATCGCTAAAACGTACAATGATTTCCAGGCAGGAGCATTGGAAGATGAAAAAGGGTATTGTGCAGCAGCTACCCTTGATGAGGTAGCCAAGCAGGACTACATACTTACCCCGGGACGTTATGTGGGCATAGCCGAAGCGGAAGACGACGACGAACCGTTCCAGGAAAAAATGGAGCGACTCACTTCGGAATTGTCTGAAATGTTTGAGAAGTCGCACCAGTTGGAGGAGGAGATTCGGAAGCAGTTGGGGAGCATTGGGTTTAAGATTTAAAGTATTGGGTGGATTATGGAAGAATTTAAAACATATAAATTAGAAGAACTAACTATAGGAAAAGGAGAATATGGAATAGGTGCATCAGCTGTACCATTTGACTCGTCTAAATATATGTATCTTCGTATTACAGATATTAATGATGATGGAACTTTAAACAAGCAGAATCTTATGTCTGTAGATGATATTAATGCATGTAATTATATACTTAAAAAGAATGATATTGTTTTTGCGAGAACAGGAAACAGCACTGGACGTTCATATTTTTATGATGGTTCTGACGGTGTATTGGTTTATGCAGGCTTCCTCATAAAATTTTCAATTGATGATAATAAGGTAAACCCTAGAATCCTAAAATATTATACACATTCTAAACCTTATTTTGATTGGGTACATTCTTTTGATACAGGAGGAACCAGAGGTAATATCAATGCTAAAACTTATGGCACAATGCCTATTATATTGCCGTCACGAAAAATTCAAGATAAAATAGTTTCAATTCTTAAATCCTTTGACGACAAAATCGAACTAAACCGCCGCATAAATGAAAATTTAGAGCAGCAGGCACAAGCATTATTCAAGTCTTGGTTTGTAGATTTTGAACCATTCAAGAATGAAAAGTTTGTAGATTCAGAACTTGGGATGATACCGGAAGGATGGAAAGTTTGTGAGCTCGGAAACTTATGTGATAGTATATCTATAACTCATCCTTGTAAAAAAGGAGAATTAATATTCCTCAATACTGGAGACATCGAGAATGGATTTGTATTGACCAATAAGTATATGAATATTAAAGATATGCCTGGACAAGCAAAGAAAAGCATAAAAGAGAATGACATTCTATACAGTGAAATAAGACCTATCAATAGACATTATGCTTTTGTAAATTTTCCTGCTCATGAATATATAGTTTCAACTAAGCTAATGGTCATACGAGCTATTAATGAAAAATTATCAATAAGGCTATATCAATATCTAACAAGTGACGATATTATAAATGAATTGCAACATGAAGCAGAATCACGTTCTGGAACATTTCCCCAGATACGTTTTGAGAATATAAAAAAATTAAAAATCCTCATTGGACCTAATAATATTGAAAATCAATATACAGAATTTATTGGGAATATATACAAAATGATTTTTCAATATAGAAAAGAAATAATAAATTTAGAACATCTTCGCGACACCCTCCTCCCCAAACTCATGTCAGGTGAACTAAAGATAAACGATTTTAACGATTAAGACTATAATGGACGAACTTAAATTCATAAAACAAGGATATCTTACTTTTAAAATAGGTGACTCTTTATCACAAAAAACAAAAGAAATACCTAATGGATATGGGGTCTATAGAATATATGCAAACTCCATTGAAGGTGAATTACTTTATATTGGGAAAGGAGGTACAGTTCATACAGATGGAAGTTTCGATAAACAACCATTAAAGAAACGTCTAAATAATAAACAGGAAAATATGCGTAGAGAAAAATTCTTCATCAAGAAAATGAACGAAGATAAACAACTAAAAGCTTTATATATAGAGTGGTTTATTATTGACGAGAAACTTTTTCTTCCAGCATATTATGAAGCTGCCTTAATTCAAGATTATTATGCAAAACATTCCAAACTTCCTAAATGGAATAAAGAATATTGACAATTAAATATAAAAAAAGAAATATGATAACTGAAAAACTTTTAACTCCAGACATATTGCAGACAATCATAATCTGTTGTACAATTATCATTATTGCAACTATCGGCGTTTCCGCATATAGAGTATATCAAAAGCAATCAAGAAGCAGGGGGTCTTACATATACTATGCAAGTATTTTGATCTTGATTGGTATTATAGTATTCTCAAACGCTTTTTATGGGAATAGGAATGTTTTAGATTTTATTTCGTTAGCTTCTGCATTGATATCCATTATATTAGCTGTAGTTACAATTATATACTCCTTTTATAGTAATAGCCAGTCCGCAGGACAAGTAGAAATCCTGAATAATGCTGCAAAAAGCGTAGAAGAGGCTACATTGTCGTATTCGGAATCTGCTGAAAGCTTACAAGAAAATATAAGTAAGATTATTGCTGCCGTAAATCGGGTTGAAGAAAAAACCGATAGAATTATAGACATGACATTAGGTTCTGTTTCTGGGACTAATAATCATCTCATAAATTTTGACTTGGAAGCTTATATCAAAGGATATGTTGACTTGGCATCTCCTGTGGGGGTTGTGGCGATGTATGCATGTATAAAATCTAAAGATACGAATAAGGACTGGAATTTGGAATTATTTACAAGTGAAAACAATCAATTTTATTGTAGCGGTTTTCTTATATCTACTACAAGTGCTGGATTAATAACACTAACCATTGACTTTAGTAATGGCAATGTAGCAGTCTCTAATTATGTAGATATAATAAAAAAATATATTTTCTCAAAGATAAGTACATCTGTTTTTGCTGAGGATTTACAAAATGTAAAAAATAATATTGACCGATATTTTGAAAACGCTCAATAATAAACAAACATAAAATCAAAACTAAAAGTTATTTCTGTATAATCGAATATGAAAACCAAAGATGACACTATATTGAACGATGGCTATATTTTCATTTCTTCCTTATCAGAATATACAGATGCTATCACTTCAATCAGAAATAATATTATTGAAGATGGCAAATCTGAAACACTATTCTTTCGTGGACAAAGTAATAAATCATGGGATATAAGGCCAAGCATTTTTAGAGACGGTTTAATATCTGTAGAACATAAGATTATACAAACTGCAACTGCTCGATTTCCACAAGAGTTTCGGGAATGTACATCCGCTTTTGAAGAACTTACCAAATTGCAACATTATGGTCTGCCTACACGACTGCTGGATATTACAATGAATCCTTTAGTTGCTTTATATTTCGCATGTTTACCCACCTCAAAAATTAAAGATATAGAAGGGAATGATGTGTATCCTGATGGTATAGTTTATATCTGTACAGGTTATGAAGAACATGAAAAATCATATAAAGCCCAAATTCTATCAGAAATTACTAAAATAGGCTTTGATGGTAATTTTACATTAAAAGATTTAAGAACAAGACTAGGTGTAAATAAAGATATTGATCCTGAATCTTTTATAAAGCTAATCCAAGATACTATTTTTGTAATGCCAAGCTACAGCAACTCAAGATTGATACGGCAAAGCGGAGCCTTCCTAATTTCAGGAGCAATCAATGTTATGACAAATGAACATGATTTGTGGAACAGCAAAGTATCTAAGAGTGTGAAAAATCTAAACCAGGAAGTGGACAAAAAACATATAATCATTCCTCAGGATTCCAAAGAAAAGCTCTTGGATGAGTTAGACTTTTTTAATATTAACGAAAGTACACTGTTCCCTGAATTAGAGCATCAGATGTCCCATATCAAAAAAGTTGGGGCAAGATGGGTAACAACAGAGAGTCCTTCATTCGTAAAATATGAATCAGAAATAAATGTTTCACATCCTGTTTCTGATAACAGTACCAAGAAAATAGATGAAAACGAAGTTACTAAATTATTTCTAAAGCTCTCTATACCAAAACTTTATAGACCTGAATTGCTTAAAATAATTTTAGATATTCAACAATACCCAGATTGGAATTACAAGGAAAACACCTACAATGAATTAATAAAAAATTTGAAGCACGTCATAAAAGACTTCGATAAAAATAAATCAAAAACTCTAGCAGAGCAAATAGCTAATAAGTTAATATCAATAAGTAAATAGCCATGTCATTCACAGAAGACAATTACGAAAAAGCCGTGACAGCCCTCTTCGAACAGATGGGCTATACGCATCTTTATGGTCCTGACATAGAGCGTGATTACTATGTGCCGTTCTATGAAGAACAGCTTATGGAAAGCCTGAGCAATGTGAACAGAGGAAAGCCACAAACGGCAATAAATGAGGCTGTTGCCAAACTGAAGGATATTGATACCGGAAGTCTGACACAGAAAAACGAGCTGTTTATGGACTATCTGCAACATGGCATAGAAGTTTCCTATTTTGACGGTAAAGAGCAACGGAATGACATTGTCTATCTGATAGACTTCGCACACACTGACCGCAACGATTTTCAGGTGGTGAACCAATGGACTTTTGTAGAGTACTCCGAAAAGCGGGCAGACATCATCATCTTCATAAACGGACTTCCTCTTGTAGTTATGGAACTGAAGTCTCCTTCACGCGAAGAAACGGATGCATCGGAGGCCTATCTGCAGCTACGCAATTACATGAAAGAAATCCCGTCGCTCTTCATCTATAATGTGTTCTGTGTGATGAGTGACATGGCATGCTCAAAGGCCGGAACACTGACAAGCAAGGAAGACCGCTACATGGAGTGGAAGACCAAGGATGGTGACTATGAAAGTACGGACTTTGCCGATTATGATACTTTTTTCGAAGGCATCTTCCAGAAAGAGCGCCTTTTAGATATTATCAAGAACTTTGTCTGCTTCTCGAAAGACGAAGCAGGAGCCGCAAAAATTCTTGCTGGGTATCATCAGTATTTTGCAGTAAAGAAAGCTATTGAGCGTACGAAAATCGCTGTACAGAATGACGGTAAGATTGGCGTGTTCTGGCATACGCAAGGCAGCGGAAAATCGCTTTCCATGGTGTTCTATGCTCACTTGTTGCAAAGTGAACTCTCCCAGCCTACCATCGTGGTAATTACAGATCGCAACGATTTGGACGACCAGCTCTATACTCAGTTTGCCAAGTGTAAGGATTTCTTGCGCCAGGTGCCCGTACAGGCCAAAAGCCGCGAAGACCTGAAGGCTCTGCTGGCCGGGCGTGAAGCAAACGGAATTGTATTCACCACCATGCAGAAATTTGAAGAATCGGCCGAGCCTTTGTCGCTCAGGAAAAACATTGTGGTGATGACCGACGAAGCCCATCGCGGACAATACGGATTTGAAGAAAAAATCCGCATGACCAAGAATGAGAAAGGAGAATACATTGCCAAGCGTGTCATAGGTACTGCAAGGATTATTCATGACTGCCTGCCGAATGCATCGTACATTGGTTTTACAGGTACGCCCATATCCACGAAAGACAGGGATACGGTTGAGGTTTTCGGTAACTATATCGATGTGTACGACATGACTCAGGCAGTGGCTGATGGTGCCACTTGTCCGGTATATTATGAATCGCGCGTAATCAATCTGAACCTGGACGAAGCCACATTGAGAGCCATTGACGCGGAATATGATTTACTTGCCGAGGAAGGTGCTACGGAAGAACAGATTGAGAAGAGCAAAAAGGAGATGTCGCACCTGGAAGAGATTTTGGGAGCTCCGGAAACAATCGATTCGCTGTGCAGAGATATTCTGAAACATTACGAAGAAAACAGACAATATGAGCTGACGGGCAAGGCTATGATTGTGGCTTATTCACGCACTATTGCAATGAACATTTACCACAAACTGCTTGAACTGCGTCCTAACTGGACGGAAAAGGTGAAGGTGGTAATGACCGGCAGCAACAAGGACCCTGAAGAGTGGCATGATATTATCGGTAACAAACAGTATAAGAAGGAACTCGCCAAGCGTTTCAAGGACAACGAGGACCCGATGAAGATTGCCATTGTAGTGGATATGTGGCTGACCGGTTTTGACGTACCATCATTGGCTACAATGTACGTGTTCAAGCCCATGAGTGGACATAACCTGATGCAGGCCATCGCTCGTGTAAACAGAGTGTTCAACGGGAAAGCGGGCGGACTGGTGGTAGACTACATCGGCATAGCCAAAGCTTTGAAAGAGGCCATGCACGACTATACTCGTCGGGACCGCAAGAACTTTGGGAATCCGGATATTAAGGAAACGGCCTTACTTAAATTCAGGGAAAAATTAGAGGTTTGCCGCGATTTGTTCCACGGCTACGATTACAGCAATTTCCGAACAGCATCCGACCTGGAATGTGCCCAAATCATAAAAGGCGGGGTGAACTTCATCATGTCGCCAGCCAAGCAGGGACAGTACCAGATGTTCCTGAAAGAAGCACTGCTTCTGCATAACTCCCTCACACTGTGCCGAAGCTTGTTAGACGAATCACAGCGATACGAAGCAGCATTCTTTGAAGCAGTCCGTACCCTACTCTCACGAATGACGGGAAAAGGAAAGGTATCCAAGCGCGAAATTAACGCAAGAATTGGAGAGTTGCTCAAACATAGCATCAAGAGTGAAGGAGTGATTAATCTTTTCTCCGATGTAAAGGCTGAATTCTCTCTGTTTGATGCGGCATTTCTTGACGATATATCCAAAATGAAGGAAAAGAACATAGCCGTTGAACTGCTGAAAAGGTTATTAGCAGAACGAGTGACCTTGTATCAGAAAACCAACATCGTTCAGGCTGAAAAGTTCTCTGACCTGCTGAATCGTTCCTTATCGAACTACCTGAAAGGGCTGCTTACGAATGAAGAGGTAATACAGGAACTTTTGAAATTGGCAAAAGAGATTTCATCCTCCGAAGCTGCCGGGAATGACCTGGGACTGACACGTGAAGAAAAGTCTTTCTACGATGCTCTGACTCAACCTCAGGCCGTACATGATGTATATACCAATGAGGAACTGGTGGCCATGACCAAGGAACTGACTGAAATTCTCCGGAAGAACCGTACCATTGACTGGCAGAAAAAAGAATCAGCCCGTGCCGGCATGCGCAAAATGATCAAGCGTCTGCTGAAGAAGTATCATTACCCACCTGAAGAAGCAGCAAATGCGCTTGAGACCGTTATCCGCCAGTGTGAGCAATGGACAGACAATGAAACGACTGTAAATGAGCCGAAAGTATATCACTTTCATGAGAGTGATTATCCTATGGCTGCGGAAGAAAAAGTGGTATATAATAAAACTCATATTTAATTCTATGACTTTTATAGTTAAAAATAAATATAATCAATATGTATATTCCCGATAATATAGTAAATATACTTCATAATCTAGATTGTGAAACTGTCGCAAGAAAATTTGGGATTAATATCGTTAAACATCAAGCACACTGTTTCATGCATGAAGATAAGCATCCAAGCCTAGCTTTTAAAAACAATTGTTGGAAATGTTTTGCTTGCGATAAAGGAGGAGACGCTATCTCGTTAATAAAAGAAATGTTTAATCTTTCTTTTCAAGAATCTTGTATCTTATTATGTGAACAATTTAATATTATATTACCAAATTCCGTAAAAAGCGAATTTGATAACATGAAATTTTCAAAACTTAGATTGACAAGACAAATAAAAACAGAAGATAATTCATTAGTTTTTGACAATGAAGTTGCTACTTCAATAGTAGAATTCTTAACTTTAGATAAATTAGGGAAAGAATTTCTTCTAAAAGAAAGAAGATTATCACCTGATATCATAAAAATAATGAATATAAAATCTATAGAAAATTCTAATGTATTGAAGGATATGTTGTTATCTCATTTTGATAAGCAAAGACTTATTAAATGTAAAGTCCTGAATGAGAGTAATAATAGCTTAACTATAAATATACCTTCAATTGTCATTCCATATTATGATATAAACAATAATCTGGTAGCTTTACAAACAAGATACATTGGTACTAGAGATAATATACCAAGATTCAAATTGATCTGTAATTCAAGTATAAAACTATATAATCTAAGTATTATTTCTAGACTAAACTATGGTGACCAACTTTTTATTATGGAAGGTATTACAGATTGTTTAGCTATGCTATCATCAGGGAAAAATGCCATTGCAATACAAAGTGCAACTTCAATACCTGAGATGGAACTTGACAAACTATCATGCTTTTCACTTTTTATGGTTCCCGACAAAGATGAAGCGGGAAGAAAAGCGTATAATAGATTATATCAATTTTTTTTAAGATATGGCAACCAACTTACACGTATAGATCTTCCCCAAAATATCAAAGATTATTCTGAATATTATACAAAAATACACTCAAAAAATAAATAGAATGAACAATAATACAAATAAAAAAATACTAACGTATAAAGAGTTTTCTAGGGAGAATTTATTTAATCTAATATTGGATGAGTATGCCCCCAATATTCAAGTACAAGATATTGACAATCCGAAGAAGAATATAACAAAAGACATATTCTCTCCTTTAAGATCCGAGATTAGATATGAATTAGAAAAAAGAACTTTTATATTATTTCTATTTAATCCAGTTTTAGAGAGTATATACGCATTAAGAAAAAGTTCCTTATTTGATTATATCACAGGATTACATTTATATATCTCTTCAAATCCACATTTTAACTATACCTTTGGATTGTTTAAAGAAAAAATTACTTCATTTGATAAATTAATAGGGAATTGGTCTCTTTTTTTAAATTCAGTTATTGCTGATATAATCACATTACCAGTTATAGCTTGGAAACAAACTTTATATTTAGAAATAGAAGATCTTATTCGTTTTTATCTAAATGAAAAGGGAATATTAAGAATTACCATTAATATGGCCAACTTCAATAATTTCTTTAAAGGAATGAGTAGTAGCTATAATTTTGGTATTTTCCTATATAACAAAGACAATGGAAGTGAGCAACTTTTAATTTCTGGTCAAGGTAATGGTAAAGGGAAAGAAAGTGGTTTATACAAGGAATTTATCCGTATAAATGAACTTGTTACTAATATCAAAGAAGAACAAAATTATTATATTAAAAATACACATGAACATGAATTTGCGTGAAACAATTCTTTCCGAAAAAAATATTTATAATGCTATATATGCACTGAATTCATATATTTCAGAACGAAATCTTCTTTCAAAAGAGGATTTAATACTATATGAAAAATTAACGGATAAATTTGATTTTGAAGGTACAATATCTCACGTTATAAGTGAATGTAAGAAAATCCTCAATAATATTCTTGACACTAAAAACCTATTTGAGGTATCTGTTTTTTTTAAAATCAAAAAATTTGATGAAGAAGAGAATATTGTGAAATATCGCCCTCTTCACACTTCCAGTCTAATTAATCAAATTTGCATGGCATCTATGCTTATTCCATTAATGTTTGATGATTCTGATGGAACACGTAAATATTCTGAACTATCAAAGATGTTACCACATAACTTCTATGGGAATATTCCTAGTGAGAATGTAGATATTTTATTTAAGAAATGGTCAGATAAATATAGACAATATACAGATAACATAAATGATAAGTGTAGAGAATATAGTAGGACAAGAGAATATGACAAAGAAATAAACTTTGATTTAAAAGATTTCTTCCCATCAATTAATCCATCATTTATTTTCGACTATATTATCCAAAAATTACAACATAAATACGACTTAGATGATATAGATACTCTAAAACGTGTAGTCACCAAATTATTGTATTTTACAATTAAACAAGAAAACCTTGATGGATGGACAGATGTATATTATCCTAGTCAAGCATTAAAGGATAATACAATACCTGAAATTTTTGTAAATCGAGGTATTGCTCAAGGGTTACCACAATCATACTTTTTTGGAAATCTTTGCATGATTACTGTTGCAGAAACAATGTCTTCTATTCCAGAATTAAAGAACTCTAATTCATTCTTCTATGTAGATGATTCTGTTGTATTTACTAAAAATATTTCCGAAAAAGGCTTTAACACCCTAATTACAAAATTAAATAATAAACTAAAAGAGAAGTTGTCAAATATTAATTGTCCACCAAAGGATTTCTTGAACGAAAACTATTACAATGAACAATGCAAAATATTATATAATGTTACATTTCACGAAAAAGGGAAAAGTTCGATATGCGACATAGGTAACTCCTTTAATGGCTTAGAATATCTTTTTTTAGTACAACGCCCAGTATCATTAGGTGGGTGGATAAAAGGAAATATAGACGAAGTTGACGATCATGTTTCTCTAAAAAAACTGATAGCTTTGCAAGAGGTTGTTGACAATCAAATCAAGAGAGCTAAAGAAGAGAAATGTGAAGAAAACCAAGAGAGTTACCAAACACGTCTAAAATGGCTATACAGATACCGAAAATACTTCATTTTAAGACAACGTAAACTAAAAATGCTCATTAATGGTAAGTTTGATCCATTAATGATTGATGATTTTTATAATCGTTTTAAATTTAAAGAACTAAGAAAATTAGCAGGACAAGATGAGAATCTTTTAAATGTTATAAAAGATGTATTCGAAGTTTTTGAAGAAGAAATTTTTAGTGCTGAAATTGAATTAATTGCAAAAGGAATGCCATTGATTCAATTGAAGAATTTTTGTGATGAGATTAAGAATTTCGAAAATGCTCTAACTAAATATAAATGCCCATTTAAACGTAATAAACAGTTCCTATATTATCATAAAATTGTTGAAGCTCTAAAAATATATGACATTCCTACTATAGATAAATATGCCTCTCTTTGTAGTTTAATAAAACATATTTTTTTATATAAAGATTCTAAAGTATTTCTTGATACAATAAATAAAAATCATGATATTAATGAATTCAACTTTTGGAAACTAATAAATATTAATGGCAATACCTCCTCGAGTGCTATTGAAAACACCTTTATAGGAATTCCAATTTGGGCTGATTTTATCTTTAATAACTCTAATGAGTTTAAAAGGATGATTTTAAACTGCTGTTTTTCTGCAGCTTGCAGAATACCTGTAAATGACAACATGACTTTATTGCGTATTGATATAAAACCGGTAAGATACTATGAAATGCGTATTTTAGCCATGCTTAGAAACTATCACTTTAATGTTGAAGATTTCTTTGAGTTTCTTCGTTCATTAGACCACAATGATTTAAATGAGCGTATGGATATTGATCTAGGTATATTAGAAGCTCTCTGTATTTTTAGACAAAAAATACAAACTCCACGAAAAGTTGACCGTATGATTCTTACTCATAGAGTGGTAAAAAGCCTATGGCATAATGGTTCAAAGTTTCTAAATGCATACACTTTACATAATCAAGAACATGCAGTCACCTTAGTCAAAAATGTCGTAAGATTAGTAAATAATATTGATTTTCTTAACTTGAAATCCAATGATTATTTTCTTCTATTTCAAGCTTGTTACTTACATGACATTAGTATGGTAATTCATCCTAAATTGGCATCATTCAATGAATGTAATCCAAAAGCTGAACATCTTATTAGCAATTGGATGTATAAAATGACAGATATAAAAAACAAGGTAGAAAATGCATTCAAAAACGGTAATTTCTCACAACAAAACATTAATCAGATTCGTAAGAATATAGGCTATATGCTTTTGGAAGCTTATGAGGATGTTTTTAACTTTTTTGAAACAAAAGTCAGAAACTCTCATCCTCAGGATAGTGCTAATTACATTAGAAATTGGCACAAAGGAATTCTATCGTTTCTTTCTGAATTAGAAGCTGAAACAATTGCCAAAGTATCTGATAGTCATGGATGGGATAGTACAGATGTATATACGCAAAAATCATCCGCAAAAGATGAGTTAGTAAGCATCAAATACATGATGATTTTAATAAGAATGGCTGATTTGCTAGATTTGGCAAATGATAGAATAGACTATCATATTCTTAAACAAAACAGATCACAAATGGGATTGATATCCAGATTTCATTGGATATCTCATCTAATAACTGATGGTTTTAAACTTGACGTTGACTATATTACGGATGATGTTGAATTATATAAGCACCCTATTAAAGAAAATATTCATTTAGATATATTTTTAAACACGGATCTTATGTCAACGATAGAAGTAAATAAGAAACAATGTAAAAATTATATCTCTAACCCGTTGGCGGAATTAAGCCAGTGCATACTTGACTCTT
>UMHX01025787.1_pt1 | contig 19764 bp, 17 predicted proteins | sample 1965651 | NCBI WGS metagenome assembly UMHX01 (sample SAMEA4836109, study PRJEB28245) | human gut metagenome | biome: gut microbiome; material: fecal sample | place: Denmark | collected 2008 | reverse complement strand
ATTCTCTTTCGAGAAAGAGAATATCCCCCTTTCCCGCGTCCCCACACGGTGTGGGGAAAAGAAGCAGCGCTTCGCGCTGCAAATCCCGTGCCCCTGCGGGGCACGAAAAGCTCACCCCGCGGGGCGGTCCACCTTCATCACTCCGCTGATCTGATGTAGCCGACGCATGACCGCCGCGAGATGCTGCGCGTCGGAAATAAAAATACTGAGGTGGATGACCGCAAAGCCGTCGGCGGTCGTCGTCGCGTTGATGGACGCCACGCGCGTCTGCGAGGACGAGAGCGCGGCGGAGACGTCGAGCACGAGGTCGAGGCGGTCCTTGGCGTAAATGTCGAGCGCGGTCTGATACGATTCCTTGACGTCCGTGCCCCAGCTCACTTTGATCCAGCGGCCGCGCTCCTCGGGCTTTCTGCGCTCAATGGCGGCGTTGGGGCAGTCGCAGCGGTGGACGGACACACCGTAGCCGCGCGTGATGAAGCCGACGATCTCGTCGCCGGGGACAGGCGTGCAGCACTTGGAGAATTTGACCAGGCAGTTCGACAGCCCCTCGACCACGATGCCCTGCTCGCTCTTGGTGCGCTTGGGGACGGCGGGACGCGTCGCGCCGGAGTTGTCCACCGGCACGGTGGCGGTGCGCTCCTCCTTGCGCTGCTTTTCGAGCTTGACGATCTCGTCGTGGATGCGGTTGACGGCCTTCTGCGCGGAAAATCCGCCGTAGCCGATGGCGGCGTACATCTCATCCATCGAGCCGAACGACGTCTTCTTGAGAAGCGCGGCCTCGATGTCCGTGCCGAGCACGTCGCTCATCGGGATGCCGAGGTGCTTGAGCTCTGCTTCAAACGAGATGCGGCCGTTGATGATGTTTTCCTCGCGGCGCTCCTTTTTGAACCACTGGCGAATTTTGCTGCGTGCCTCGCTCGATTTGGCGATCTTGAGCCAGTCGCGGCTGGGGCCGTGCGCGTTTTTCGAAGTCAGAATTTCGACGATGTCGCCGTTTTTGAGCTGATAGTCGAGCGGGGCGATGCGCCCGTTGACCTTCGCGCCCGTCATGCGGTTGCCGATGGCCGAGTGGATGGAGTAGGCAAAGTCGATGGGCGTCGCGCCGGCGGGGAGGTTCGTCACGTCGCCGCGCGGAGAGAAGACGAAGACCTCGTCGGCGAACATGTCGACCTTGAGCGTGTGGACGAATTCCTCGGCGTCGGTGTTCTCCTGATTTTCAAGCAAACGGCGCACCCATTCGTAGTTGTGCTCGCCTGCGTTGCCGGAGATGCCCTGTTTGTACTTCCAGTGCGCGGCGACGCCGTATTCGGCGATCTCGTGCATCTCTTCGGTGCGAATTTGGACCTCGAACGGGATGCCGTCCGCACCGATGACGGTGGTGTGGAGCGACTGGTACATGTTCGGCTTGGGCGTGCCGATATAGTCCTTGAAACGACCCAGAATGGGACGGTAAAGGTCGTGGATGATGCCGAGCACGTTGTAGCAGTCGGCCACGGTGTCGACGATGACGCGGAACGCGAAGAGGTCGAGCACCTCGTCCATCGTCTTATTCTGCGCGTACATCTTGCGGTAGATGCTGTAGGGATGCTTCATGCGGCCGTAGACCTTGAGATACGGGACGTGCTGCTCTTTCAGGCGCGCCTCGATCTGCGCCTGCACGCGGTCCATAAAGGCCTCGTGCTCGGCCTCCTTGGCCGCGAGCGAGCGGGTGATTTCGTCGTAGCCGACGGGATCCAAATACTTGAGGGACAAATCCTCAAGCTCCCACTTGATGCGCTGCATACCGAGGCGGTGGGCGATGGGCGCGTAAATTTCCATCGTTTCGAGCGACTTCTGCCGCTGCTTTTCCGCCGTCTGGTACTCCATGGTGCGCATGTTGTGCGTCCGGTCGGCCAATTTGATGAGAATGACGCGGATGTCCTTGGCCATCGCCATGAGCATCTTGCGCAGGTTCTCCATCTGCTCTTCTTCCTTGCTGGCGTACTGCACGCGCGTCAGCTTGGAGACGCCCTCGACCAGGTCTGCGACTGCGGGGGAGAACTCCTTGGCGATCTCGGCATACGTGGCGGAGGTGTCCTCGATGCAGTCGTGCATGAGGGCGGCCTCGATGGACTCTGAGTCGAGCCGCAGCTCCTCTGCAATGATCTGCGCGACGGCGAGCGGGTGCGTGATAAACGGCGAGCCGTCCTTTCTGAGCTGACCGTTGTGGTGCGTGTCGGCATAGCGGAAGGCCTTGTCGATCTGGGCAAAGTCTGCGCTCGGGTTGTACTGGTGGATCGTCTCGACAAGGTGGTCGTACATACCGAGCACGAGCGCCGCCTGCTCGCCGGTCTCCACGCAGGTGCCGGGCGCGACGATCTGGAGGGGAGCCGAAGCGGTATTCTCTTTTAATGCTTTATCCTGTGCTGTCATATCCGAATCGTCTCCTTTAATTACGAAAGAAAGCCGTGCAGGGCGGAAAGGTAGGGGCTCTTGTCAAGCTCAACCTTTTTTCCGTCCGCCGTCAGGCGGAGCGTGAGGGTCGTGTCCTCGCGCTCGATCGAAAGAAGCCCACGCTCGGCAAAGACCTGCAAACACATCGCCGTGCGCAGAAACGTCTCCGCGCCGACCATTTCCGAGCTCAAATGCCGCAGCAGCGGCAGCATGGGCTCGCTGACGCCGTCAGGCCCGACCTCGCGCTCCAGAACGCGCCACGCGCGCACGAACTGATCACGCGAGGGGAGCGCCCGCGCCGCGTCGCGCGGGGAGAGCGTGCCGCCGCTAATCAGCTCGCGGCAGAGGGAAAGCGCCTCATTCTCGCGCCCGCTGGGGTCGAGCGAGGGGCGCAGGTCGATGAGCTGGAGCTGGATGGAGCGCTGGGAGCGGAACTCGTTCACCTGCAGATAGAACGCCGCGTCCACACGCATACCCGCGCACACGCCGCACTCGTCGGCGGTGACGGAGAAGAAAATGCCGTCGAAATTCACGCGGCTTTTCTGTAGTTTCAGCTTTAAGTGCCGGTTCTGGCCCACGCCCTGCACGCTCTCGAGCGTTGCGCCGCGCAGGCAGAAGACGGGGCGGTTGTTGCCCGCGCCGTAGGGCTCGAGGAGCGAAAGTGCCTCGACCTCCTCAAGCGTGATGAGAGAGGGGTGCTGCAAGTCGACGTCGACATCGAGCATCGACACCGGCGGATGCTCGCCCGTGTGGGCGCGCACATACTGGTTCATCCGCGTGCGGAACGCGGGAATGTTGCGCTCTTCGATCGTAAAGCCCGCGGCGAGCTCGTGTCCGCCGAAGCTCACAAGAAGGTCGGAGCACGCTTCGAGCGCATTGAAGAGGTTAAAGCCGCCGTAGCTGCGGCACGAGCCCTTACCCGACCCGCCGGAGAGGTGGATCATAAAGCTCGGGCAGGAGAATTTTTCGGAAAGTCTCGACGCCACAATGCCCACGACGCCCTGGTGCCAGTCCGCGCTCGACAACACGAGCGCACTGCGCTCGCTCTCGGGAAGGTCCTCCATCTGCTCGATGGCGCGGCGGAAAATGTCCTGCTCCACGCTCTGGCGCTCGCGGTTGAGCTCGCACAGCTCGCGCGCGAGCTTTTCCGCGCGGACGGGATCGTCGGTGAGCAACAATTCCGCGGCCAGCTCGGCGCGGCCCATGCGGCCCGCGGCGTTGATGCGCGGGGCGAGCACAAAGCCGATCTGGATCGACGAGATGGGGCGCGACGTGAGCCCCGCCTCGCGCAGCAGCGCGTGCAGCCCCGTAAAGTCGCTGCGGTCGATGCTCTCAAGCCCGCACTGCACGATGGTGCGGTTCTCGCCCTCCATGCGCATGACGTCGGCGATCGTGCCGATGGCGGCAAGCGTGCAGTAGCGCGCAAACAGCGCATCCTCGCGCCCCTCGCCAAGGGCCAAAACGAGCTTGAGCGCGACGCCCACGCCCGCTAAATGCTTAAAAGGGTACGGGCAGTCAGGCCGGTGGGGGTCAACGACGGCCACGGCGGCGGGGAGCTGCTCCTTGCACTCGTGGTGGTCGGTGATGACAAGATCGACGCCGAGCGTCGCGGCGTAGGCCGTCTCGTCCACGCCCGTGATGCCGCAGTCGACCGTGACGATCAGCGTCACGCCGGACTCGGAAAGTGCGCGGATGGCGTCACAGCCGAGGCCGTAGCCCTCCTCGATGCGGCGGGGAATGTGCATCGTCACATCCGCCCCGCGCGAGCGGAGATAATCGGTCAGAAGGCAGGTCGAGGTGATACCGTCCACGTCGTAGTCGCCGAAGACCGCCAGCTTTTCGCCGTTTTCAAGCGCCTTCGAGATGCGCGCGACGGCCTTGTCCATGTCCTTCATCAAAAACGGAGAGTAGGCGAGCGTCTTCTCGCGCTCGAGCGCTTCGGCGGCCTGCTCGCTCGTGGTGACGCCGCGCGCGGCCAGCACCGACGAGACAAGATAGGGGTATCCCGCGTCCATCAGCGTCTTGATGGCATCCTCCGGCGCGGCGGGGATCTGCCAGTGCTCGTACTTCATGTTTCGGCTCACCTTCTTTCTTTTGAGAACTTTTGGACATACTATCTCAGGCAATACTGCCTCATCATACTAATACAATCTATTATTTTAACAAAGACCACCGCAAAGGTAAAGAGGAAATTTGACTATCCACGCGACTTTGTGCTACAATACGGCAGAAAGATTACCCAAAAGGGGGAAAATACCAATGAAACAGATCGCAACGCGCCTGACGGCGCTTCTTCTTGCGCTCGTGATGACCACGACGCTCGCGCTTGCCGCCAACAAATCCGGCTATTCCGACGTGCCGGACAAGAACTGGGCGAGCCAAAGCATCGCGCAGTGCAAGCAGTACAATTTATTGCAGGGCATCGGAGGCGGCAAGTTCGGCCTCGGACAGAAGATGACGCGCGCGGCCTATGCCGCGGCGCTCTGCCGCCTGATGGGCTGGAAGACCGTAACGTCCGAAAAGGGCAGCTTCACGGACAATCAGGACACGAAAAAGTGGTACTTTAGCGCCATTGAGACCGCGAGCGCGCACGACGTCTTTCCCAGCCACAGCACGACCTGCCGCCCGAACGACGCCATCACGCGCGAAGAGATGGCCGCGATGACCGTGCGCGCGCTGGGCTACAGCACGCTCGCGGGCATCGTCGCCGACGCGGACGCGCAGCCGGCACAGAGCGGCGTGAGCGGTTTTGCGGGTCTCACGGGCACCATCGGAAAGAACTGTCCCTTCGGCGACTGCACGACCAACCGCGGCTACATCGCCCTTGCCTACCGTATGGGAATCATGACGGGCGTGAACAAGTACAACTTTGACCCCAAGGGCGCGGCCACGCGTGAGCAGACCGCGGCGGTGCTGCTGCGCACTTATGAGCGCCTGCACGCGGGCGTGAGCGTCAAGGACGCGCACTGGGTCGAAGCCGAGGGCGAGCCGAGAACACTCGACGTGCCGAAGGACTGCATTTTTACCGATTCACACACCGCGCGCAAGGGCGAGCAGGCCGTGAGCCCGCGCACCGCGCTGGAAGAGGTCTACGCCGCGGCGGTGCTGGCGGGGAAGGGCGGCAGCGTCCTTCTGTGCGCAGGTAGCGTGGTGCAGAAGACGGACAAAAAGGGCGTGGCGACCGGCGAGGCAGAGGAGCTTCCGGCAGAAAAGCTGCAAGAGATGCTCTCCGACACGAAGAACACCACCTTCCACCGCTCCACGCAGTATAAAAGCTCGTATCTCTACAACAAAAGCGGCGCTTCGACCGTCTGCGTGTGGTACGAGAGCGAGACGGACCTTGCTGAAAAGACCGAGCTTTGCAAGCTCCTCGGCATCAAGACGGTGTACGTGCTGAAATAAGAGAACAGGAAAGAGGGATCCCCCGCAAGGAGGGATCCCTCTTTTTCGGTTTTGTCAGAACTGCGTATCCCACGGGTCAGAGTGGGGCGGCTCGGTGCCGCCTGCCGGATCGCCGGTGGCAAGCAGGTAGAAGCGGCAGATGGAAAGATTCAGATACGGTGTCAGGTAAACGCCCACACCGGCGGCGAGCACGCTCAGCAGCAGCGAGCCAAACATGATGCCGAGGAAGCTGTCGGGCAGGAGGGCGGCGACGAGCAGCTCGTAGATGAGGAAAATGCCCAGTACCAGCAGCGACCAGCCGATGAAGCTGAGCTGGAGCACAAACAGCTGCCACTTGTAGCCGAAGGTCTGCCGCTTGCTGAGCTCCAGCGCCTCCATCACGCCGAGCTCGGGATTTTCACACAGGTTCAGCATGGCGAACGAGTAGCGGTAGGCCGCGATGATGCCGGGGATGACGAAAAGCATCGACCACAGGAAGATGAAAACGCCCTCGACGATGGAAAGCAGGATGACCTTCCCGGCAAAGGGGAACGCGTCAAAAAGGCTCTCATACGGCATTTCCTCGCGGCGCAGGATGCCGAAGCAGTAGCAGTAGTAGCCTGCGTTCAGAACGAGCGCGACGAGGCCGACGAGGATGCTCACAAAGCTGAACGAGAGCACTGTGAAGCCGCCGGCGGAGTCGATCATATAGCTCACGCCCGAGTTGATCATATCGAGCACAAGGGTGATGAGAAGATAGAAAAGCGTCATCCGGAAGGGATTGACCTCACCGGTGCGCAGCAGTGAGCGCGATTCTGCCTTGATCGCGCCGGTATCGAGCTGCATGGGCATAAAAAGCTCCTTTCTTGCCGGAACGGGGAAAAACGGACGGCAATGTGCGGAAAATGCACGAAATTCATAAAAATAATAATACATAACTATAGCATCGCGTCCGGGACACGTCAAGAAGCGGAAAAATGGGTTATTCCCTCCGCGGGCCGCCGAAAGGCGAATTGTTTGGCAAAATGCTGTTTTTGCGAAAAAATGACGGCGAAATCTGATAAATTATGTAGGAAAATGATGGTCATGAAGAATATTTTCTGGACAAGAGAAAAGAAAGGGGATATAATCTATCCGACTATGGAGCAGTGTTTCCGCTGCTCTGGCAGTATAAAGATGAGGTGAAGACTATGGCACAAGCTTTCTTTGGCGGCGTTCATCCCAATGATATGAAGGCTGCTACCAATGAAAAGGCCATCGAGCAGTTACAAGCCCCTGCTCAGGTGGTGATCCCCATGTCGATGCACTTCGGCGCACCCTGCACCCCGACGGTCTCCAAGGGCGACTATGTCAAGCTTGGACAGAAGATCGGCGAATTCAAAGGTCTCGGCGCTCCCATTCACGCAAGCGTATCCGGTACGGTCGCTGCGGTGGAGCCCCGTCCCTATTCCATGGGCGGCAAGGTCATGTCCGTTGTCATCGATAATGACTTCAAGGACGACTTGAGCGAGGAAGTCCATGCTCCGGCCGACCCCGACGCGCTGAGCGTGGAGGAAATGGTCGAAATGGTCAAGCAGGCCGGTATCGTCGGTATGGGCGGCGCAACGTTCCCCACGCACACGAAGATCTCCAGCGGCATCGGCAAGGTCGATACCGTCATCATCAACGGCGCGGAGTGCGAGCCCTACATCACCGGCGACCATCGCGCGATGCTTGAGCGCCCCGCTGAGATCATCGGCGGCTGCTGCTACCTCGCCAAGATGTTCGGCGTGAGCAAGGTCGTCATCGGCGTGGAGGACAACAAGAAAAACGGCATCGAGGCCCTCAACAAGGTCATCGCTGAGCAGAAGGCCCCCGTCGTGGTCGAATCGCTGCGCTGCCGCTACCCCCAGGGCGGTGAAAAGCAGCTCTGCCAGGCCATCACCGGCAAGCAGGTCCCCCCGGGCGGTCTGCCTGCGAACATCGGCTGCGCCGTGTTCAACATCAACACCACCATCGCCATCTACCATGCCATCAAGGACGGCATGCCCGTGGTGCGCAAGGTCGTCACCGTGTCCGGCAGCGGCGTTGTGGAGCCGAAGAACCTCGAGTGCCCGATCGGCACGCCCGTTTCGCTCCTGTTCGACGCCTGCGGCGGCTTAAAGGACGAGACGTTCAAGCTCATCGCCGGCGGCCCGATGATGGGTATGGCGCAGGCCTCCGCCGACTTCCCCGTGGCCAAGGGCACGGGCGCGGTGCTGGCGTTCGCCGCGAATGAGAACAAGGTCTCCGAGGACCCGACCTGCATCCGCTGCGGCCGCTGCGTCGAGGCGTGCCCCATGCACCTCGAGCCCCTGTACCTCTACTTATATGTGCAGAAGAACCGCATCGAGGATCTCGAGGCGGCGCACGTCATGGACTGCATCGAGTGCGGCGCGTGCTCTTACATCTGCCCGGGCCGCCTGCACCTGACGCATTCGTTCAAGGTTGGCAAGCAGAAGGTCAAGGAAGCCGCCGCCAAGGCCAAGGCCGCGGCTGAGGCTGCCAAGGCTGCTGAAGAAGCAAAGAAGGAGGCTTAAGAGATGCTGAATGATTATAAGGGTCTGAAGCTCATCGCTTCCTCCAACCCCCATATCCGCAACAATGAAGACACGCGCTCGATCATGCTCGACGTGATCATCGCGCTGTGCCCCGCGCTCATCATGAGCGTCATCCGTTTCGGCTTCCGCGCGCTGATCTCCGTGCTCGTGAGCGTGGTTTCCGCGATGTTTTTCGAGTGGCTCTACCGTAAGCTGATGCACAAGACGCAGACGCTCGGCGACCTGTCCGCCGCCGTCACCGGTGTCCTGCTCGCGTTTGTCTGCCCCGTGACGCTTCCTTACTGGATGCTGATCGTCGGCAACTTCTTCGCGATCTTCCTTGTCAAGCAGCTCTACGGCGGCCTTGGCAAGAACTTCCTGAACCCCGCGCTGGCCGGCCGTGCCGCGCTCGTCGCGTGCTACACGAGCCAGATGACCTCCTGGATCGACCCGGCCTCCGGCAAGGCACCGCTCTTCGGCGGCGCTGACGTCGTGACCGCGGCCACTCCGCTCGCCATGATGAAGGGCGGCGAATTTGCCGAGGTGACGGCACAGTACAGCCTGTCCGATATGTTCATCGGCAACATCGGCGGCTCTCTCGGTGAGATCTCTGCGATGATGCTGCTCATCGGCGGATTGTACTTAATTTTCCGCAAGGTCATCTCCTGGCAGATCCCCGTTGCCTACATCGGCACGGTGGCAGTCCTCACGTTCCTCTTCCCCCAGGGCAACGATGCGATGAGCTGGATGCTCTACAACGTGCTCGGCGGCGGCCTGTTCCTCGGCGCGTTCTTCATGGCCACTGACTATGTCACCTCCCCCGTCACGAAGAAGGGCCAGCTGATCTTCGGCATCGGCTGCGGTCTCATCACGGTGTTCATCCGCTACTTCGGCTCCTATCCCGAGGGCGTTTGCTACTCCATCCTTGTGATGAACTGCTGCACCTGGATCATTGACAAGTACACCAAGCCCACCCGCTTCGGCGTAGATAAGAAAGCAGCGAAGGAGGCGGCAAAGAAATGAAGATCGAAGGTAAATTCATTTTCAAGGTAGCCGGTACGCTGACGGCGATCTCGCTGGTCGTCGCGCTGCTGCTGGGCCTGACCAACATGCTGACCGCGGACAAGATCGCGGCCATCAACAAGCAAAAGACCGAGGCGGCGCTCGCCAAGGTCGTCTCCGCGGCCGACTGCGAATTCCCCCCGATGGAGGAGATTCCGCAGGCCATGATCGACGCTGCCAACGAACAGGGCGGCAAGCTGAGCGAGGTCTATGAGGTGCAGTCCGGCGGCGACACCATCGGTTATGCCTTTAAGGTCACCGCGAGCGGCTCTCAGGGCAACATCGTGATGATCGTCGGCGTGGACACCGACCTCACCGTCACGGGCGTTTCCATCGTCAAGGCTTCCGAGACCGCAGGCATCGGCTCCAAGGTCATGGACAATGAAGCGACCTCCGCAGGCACCGGCGCGCTCGATCAGTTCGTCGGCAAGTCCGGCGCGGGCACGCTCGTCGTCAAGCAGAACATCGACGCCGTCACCGGCGCGACGGTCTCCACCAAGGGCGTGACCAAGGGCGTCAACGCCGCTCTGGCTGCCGCCGAGGCCATGAACTGAGAAAGGGGGAACGATCTATGAATTTCAACAAACAGCTCAAAGACGGTCTGATCTACCAAAACCCCGTTCTGGTGCAGGTGCTCGGTATGTGCTCCACCATGGCCATCACCACGAGTGTTGCAAACGGCTTTGGTATGGGCATCTCCGTTCTCATCATCCTGACGCTTTCCAACATCTTTATTTCCCTTCTGCGCAAGATCATCCCCAACGAAGTGCGTATCGCGTGCTACATCGTCGTCATCGCGGGCTTCGTTACGATCGTTGATCTGTGCCTGCAGGCGTTTGTCCCTGACATCGCCGAGAGCCTTGGCGTGTTCATCCCGCTGATCGTCGTCAACTGCATCATCCTCGGCCGCGCCGAGGCCTTTGCCAGCAAGAACTCCGTTGCCGCCTCCGCGGTAGACGGCATCTGCCAGGGCATCGGCTACACGGTGGTGCTGCTGATCCTGAGCGCGTTCCGCGAACTCTTGGGCGCGGGCACGCTGCTCGGCATCCAGGTCATGCCTTCTTCCTATGTTCCCGCCGGTATGCTCACGCTGCCCGTCGGCGGCTTCCTCTGCCTCGGCACGCTGATCGCCATCATGCAGTGGGCGCTTGCCAGAAGCGAGAAGAAGAACGCGGAAAAGAAAGAAACGGAGGGTAAATAAAAATGAGTGTGACTAAGTTACTTGCTATTTCCCTCGGCGCGATCCTGACGAATAACTTCATCTTTTCGCAGTTCTTGGGTATCTGCCCGTTCCTCGGCGTGTCGAAAAAGAGCGACACCGCCATCGGTATGGGCCTTGCCGTTACGTTCGTCATGGGCCTTGCCTCGGCGTTCTGCTACGGCGTGAACATCATCCTCGTCAAGCTCGGCCTTGACTACATGCAGACCGTCGCCTTCATTCTCGTGGTGGCGAGCCTCGTGCAGTTCATCGAGATGTTCCTCAAAAAGTCCATGCCGACGCTCTACACGGCCCTCGGCGTGTACCTGCCGCTGATCACCACCAACTGCGCCGTGCTCGGCGTGGTGCTGCTCAACGTGCAGAACGACTACAACTTCATCGGATCCGTGGTGTACGGCATCACCGGCGGCCTTGGCTTCCTGCTGGCGATCTACCTGTTCTCCACGGTGCGCGAGCGCCTGGAGTTTGCCGACTATCCCAAGGCATTTGAAGGCTTCCCCATCGCGCTGATCACCGCAGGCCTGATCGCCCTTGCATTCATGGGCTTCTCGGGTCTGCAGGTGTGGCCCATGTAAGGAGGGGACGAAATTATGATTACGAACGTTATTTACGCTGTCCTCGTGCTGGGCGTGATCGCCGTCGTGTTCGGCCTGATCCTGTCCGTTGCGGCCAAGGCCTTTGAGGTCAAGGTCGATGAGCGCCTGCCCAAGATCCAGGCCTGCCTCGCCGGCGCAAACTGCGGCGGCTGCGGCTATCCCGGCTGCGCGGGCTGCGCCGAGGCAATTCTTGCCGGTAAGGCTCCCGTCACCGCCTGCGCGCCCGCTGGCGCAGAGGGCGCTGCCAAGATCGCTGAGATCATGGGCATGGAAGCCCCCAGCGGCGAAAAGCAGGTCGCGCACGTGCTGTGCAACGGCGGCGAGGCCTCTGTGAAGAATTTCGAGTATGTCGGTCTTCACGACTGCGTCGCCGCGACGAAGGTCGCCGGCGGCCCGACCGCCTGCTCCTTTGGCTGCATGGGCTTTGGCACCTGCGTGGCCGCCTGCCAGTTCGACGCCATCCACATCAATGCACAGGGCGTCGCCGAGGTCGACAAGGAGAAGTGCACCAACTGCGGCGCCTGCCGCGAGGCCTGCCCGCGCAAGCTGATCGTCGAGGTGCCCTACAAGCAGAAGGTCTTCGTCAACTGCTCGAACAAGGAGAAGGGCCCCGCCGTTACGAAGGTGTGCGCCAACTCCTGCATCGCCTGCGGCATGTGCGAGCGCACCTGTAAGTTCGACGCCATCCACGTCGTCAACAACGTGGCCGTCATCGACTACACCAAGTGCAAAAACTGCACCATGTGCGCCAAGGCCTGCCCGCGCAACGCCATCGAGCCCATCCCGACCCCCGAGGAGAAGGAGAAGTTCAAGGCCGCGCAGAAGGCTGCCGCCGAGCGCAAGGCCGCTGCCGCCAAGGCAGCCGCCGAAGCCAAGGCTGCTGAGGCTCCCAAGGCGGAGTAAGCAATACGAAAAAGAAGAGGAACGCGCGCGCGTTCCTCTTCTTTTTTGCGTCTCGAAGCCGCTGGCCACCCGACTTTTGCGTAGTTCACAAACTGTTTACACTGCCTCCTATTGACAATGAGAAATGTCGGTGGTACACTGCGTTTAGCACTCAGGGGAAAGGAGTGCTAAAGCTACGAAAGGAGCGCGGCGTATGGACTTGACCGAGCGCAAAAAGCAGATTCTCAAGCGCGTTGTCGAGGATTACATCGCCGCGGCTGAGCCGGTCGGCTCCAAGGCGCTGGCCGAGGAGATGGGCGGTTCGGTGAGCTCCGCGACCATCCGCAACGAGCTTGCGGATCTGGTCGAAATGGGCTACCTTGAGCAGCCGCACACGTCCGCCGGACGCGTGCCGTCGCCGAAAGGTTACCGCTTGTACGTCAACGAGCTGATGGAAAAGCGCGAGGTCTCCGAAACAGAAGCGGAGGAGATCAACGAGCAGCTCAAGTCCAAGCTCAGCGGCACGGACAGCGTGATCGCCAAGGCGGGACAGATGGTGTCGAGCATCGTCAATTACCCCGTGTACAGCGTGACGGGCGGACGGCGCGAGGCGAGCGTCAAGCGCTTCGAGCTCATCGCGGTCGATGAAATGAGCTTCATCGTCGTGGTGATGGGCGAGGATAACCGCGTGAAGAGCCAGCTCCAGCGCTCGGACCTCCCGTTCGACAGCCAGCGGCTTGCGGACGTCAAGGAGCTTTTGAACACGCACTTCACCGGCCGGAGCGCCGATGAGATGAGTGCAAGGCTGATGAGCCTTTCCGAGCAGCTTTCGCCCGAGCTATTTTTAGTGGTGTCCAAAGCGGTCGAATATGCGATCGGTGTGCTCGAGCAGAGCGCGCAGCGCAATGTGGAGACCGCGGGCGCGAGCCAGATCTTGAAAATGCCTGAGTACCGCGATGTCGACAAGGCGCACGATCTCGTGACATTCCTTGTGGATAACAAGGAAGAGCTTCCCGTGCCGGATGACGGCGCGCCGCTCAAGATCCTGATCGGGCCGGAAAACGTGAACGAGGCGCTCAAGGAAACGAGCGTGGTCGTCGCCAGCTACGATATCGGCGACGGGATGCGCGGCCTCGTCGGTGTGGTGGGTCCCACCAGAATGGACTACGCCACCGTGACGGCGCGGCTGAGTTATTTTGCAGACAGCCTGACGCGGATGTTCGGCAAGAACGAGCTTCCGCCCAAGGAAGAAGATAAGGAGTAAGAAATGGGTAAGAAAGACAAGCAGAACGCGGCGGAGAGCACGCCGGAAAAGAACACGGCGCAGCAGCCCACAGCAGACGAAGCGGCTAAGACCGCAGAGACCGCCAAGGCTGACGAGACCGCTGAGAAGAGCGCGGAGCCCGAGACCTTCACCGTCACGCGCGAGCAGATGGAGAAGATGGAAGGCCTTGCCAAGTCGCTTGCCGACGAGCAGGACAAATACCTGCGCCTTGCCGCCGAGTACGACAACTACCGCAAGCGCACCGCGAAGGAAAAGGAAAGCCTTTATGCCGACGCGAAGATCGACACGATCAAGGCGCTGCTGGGCGTTTACGATAACCTCGAGCGCGGCCTTGCCCAGTACGGCGACGAGGAGTCGCCCCACCGCAAGGGCCTTGAGATGGTGTTCAACCAGTTCAAAGAGAGCCTCAAAAAGCTGGGCGTTGAAACGATGGACGCCGCCGGAAAGCCCTTTGACCCTGAAAAGCACAACGCCGTGATGCATGTGGAAGACGAAAACTACGGGGAAAACACCGTGGTCGAGGTGCTCCAGCAGGGCTTCACGCTGGGCGATAAGGTGCTGCGATTTGCCATTGTAAAAGTGGCCAATTAAAAGTTCCTCAAAAATGTGTGGCACACATTTTTGAAAGGGCTTGCAGCCCTGTGCAGTGCACTCGCTGCGCTCGCACGTTTCAGGGCTGAGATGTGTTTTTTCTGACGCGCACGCCCCAGGGCGGCTTCTCTTGCTGCTTTGCGGCAATTCACCTTCTGTCGTCAGAAAAAACGATTTGGATTTGTTTCGCGTCTGCGGACGCGAAATGAACATATAAAGTGGTTAACAAAAAAATTAAGATAGATCTTAGGAGGACAACATTATGTCTAAAGTTATCGGTATTGACCTTGGTACTACCAACTCTTGTGTGGCCGTGATGGAAGGCGGCGAAGCCGTCGTCATCCCCAACGCCGAAGGCAACCGCACCACCCCGTCCGTCGTCGCGTTCAGTAAGACCGGCGAGCGTATGGTCGGTCAGGTCGCAAAGCGTCAGGCCATCACCAACCCCGACCGCACGATCTCCTCGATCAAGCGCGAAATGGGCTCTGATTATAAAGTGGAAGTTGACGGCAAGAAGTACACCCCGCAGGAGATCAGCGCGATGATCCTGCAGAAGCTCAAGAGCGACGCGGAGGCTTACCTCGGCGGCCCCGTGAGCGAAGCCGTTATCACCGTCCCCGCTTACTTCACCGACGCGCAGCGTCAGGCGACCAAGGATGCCGGTAAGATCGCCGGCCTCGAGGTCAAGCGTATCATCAACGAGCCGACGGCCGCGGCCCTCGCCTACGGCGTCGACAAGGAGCAGAGCCAGAAGGTCATGGTTTACGACCTCGGCGGCGGTACGTTCGATGTCTCCATCCTCGATATCGACGACGGCGTTATTGAGGTTCTGGCCACCGCGGGCAACAACCGCCTCGGCGGCGACGACTTCGATGAGTGCATCATGAAGTGGATGGTCAGCGAGTTCAAGCGTACCGACGGCGTCGACCTCAGCGGCGACAAGGTCGCCATGCAGCGCTTGAAGGAAGCTGCCGAGAAGGCCAAGATCGAGCTCTCCGGCGTGACCTCCACCAACATCAACCTCCCGTATATCACCGCTGACGCCACCGGCCCGAAGCACCTCGACCTGACCCTCACGCGCGCTAAGTTCAATGAGCTGACCGCGCACCTGGTCGAAGCCACTGCCGGCCCTGTCCGTCAGGCGCTCAGCGATGCGGGCCTCACCGGCAACGACATCCACAAGGTCCTGATGGTCGGCGGCTCCAGCCGTATCCCCGCTGTGCAGGAAATGGTCAAGAAGCTCACCGGCAAGGAAGGCTTCAAGGGCATCAACCCCGATGAGTGCGTCGCCATGGGCGCTGCTCTTCAGGCGGGCGTTTTGACCGGCGATGTCAAGGGCCTGCTGCTGCTCGACGTCACCCCGCTGTCCCTCGGCATTGAGACCATGGGCGGCGTTTGCACCAAGCTCATCGACCGCAACACCACCATCCCTGTGAAGAAGAGCCAGATCTTCTCCACCGCCGCCGACAACCAGACGAGCGTTGAAGTCAACGTTCTGCAGGGCGAGCGCGAGATGGCCGCTGCCAACAAGAGCCTCGGCCGCTTCCACCTCGACGGCATCGCTCCGGCCCGCCGCGGCGTGCCTCAGATCGAGGTCACATTCGATATCGACGCCAACGGCATCGTGAACGTCAGCGCGAAGGACCTCGGCACCGGCACCGAGCAGCACATCACCATCACCTCTTCCTCCAACATGAGCAAGGAGGATATCGAAAAGGCCGTCAAGGACGCCGAGCAGTACGCCGCTGAGGACGCCAAGATCAAGGAAAAGGTCGAAGTCCGCAACCAGGCCGACCAGATGGTCTACCAGAGCGAGAAGACCCTCGGCGAAGTGGGCGACAAGATCCCCGCGGACGAGAAGGCCAAGGTTCAGAGTGGTATCGACAAGCTGAAGGAAGTCCTCAAGGGCGACGACACCGACGCCATCAAGAGCGCGACCGAAGAGCTCACGCAGATGTTCTACCAGATGAGCGAGAAGCTCTATCAGCAGGCGAACCCGCAGGGCGGCGCACAGGCCGGTCCTGACATGGGCGGCCAGAACGGCGGCGCGCAGACCGGCCCGAACGGTCAGCAGTATTACGATGCTGACTACAAGGTCGTGGATGACGACGACAACAACAAAAAGTAATTGAAATCGTATCGACGCAGCGGGGACAGTTTATACTGCCCCCGATTGCGGCGTTTTTAGGAGCGTAGTCTATGGCTGAAAATAAAAGAGACTATTACGAGGTGCTCGGTGTTTCCAAGGGCGCTTCGGAAGAAGAGATCAAAAAAGCATACAAAAAGCTCGCACGCAAGTATCATCCCGACATGAACCCCGGCGACAAGGAAGCCGAGGAGAAGTTCAAGGAGATCAACGAGGCGAACGAGGTTTTGAGCGACCCAGACAAGAAGGCGCGCTACGACCAGTTCGGCTTTGCGGGCGTTGACCCGAATTACGGCGCAGGCGCCGGTGGCGGCGCTTACGGCGCGGGCGGGTTCGACTTCGGCGACCTCGGCGATATCTTCGGCAGCTTCTTCGGCGGTGGCTTCGGCGGCGCGCGCGCGAACCCCAACGCGCCCCAGCGCGGCGAAAGCCTGCGCACGAGCGTGAACATCAGCTTTGAAGAGGCGGCCTTCGGCTGCGAGAAGGAAGTCAGCATCGACCGCATCGAGCAGTGTCCTGACTGCCGCGGCTCGGGCTGCGCCAAGGGCACGACCGCCGAGGTCTGCCCTGACTGCCGCGGCAGCGGCGTGATCCAGCAGCGCCGCCAGACGCCGCTGGGCTATATGTCGACGTCGGCACCCTGCCAGCGCTGCGGAGGCAAGGGCAAGATCATTCATCAGCCCTGCCCCAAGTGCGGCGGCAAGGGCATGATCCGCCACCGCAAGACCATCAAGGTCAGCATTCCTGCGGGCATCGACAACGGGCAGACCATTTCGCTGCGCGCGCAGGGCAACGCGGGTAAGAACGGCGGCCCCGCGGGCGATCTGCTGATCGTTGTGTCCGTGCGTCCGCACGAGATATTCCGCCGCGAGGGCACGAGCGTCCTGTGCGAAGCGCCCATTACGTTCACGCAGGCGGTGCTCGGCGCGGAGCTTGAGATCCCGACGATCGATGGCAAGGTGAAGTACACCATCCCCGAGGGGACGCAGAGCGGCACGACGTTCCGCCTGAAAGGCAAGGGCATCCCCGGCCTCAACGGCCGCGGCCGCGGCGACCAGTACGTCACCGTGTATATCGAGACGCCGCGCAACCTGAACCGCGAGCAGAAGGAAGCGCTCAAGAAGTTCAGCGAGTCGCTCGGCGAGAAGAATTATGAGGAACACAAGAGCTTTTTCGGAAAGTTCAAGCTGTAACGAATAGAAGATGTATTTATCCGATTATCACACCCACTGTTCGCTTTCGTTCGACTCGAAAACGCCGGTGGAAGACATGGTGCGCGCGGGCATCGCGCAGGGTTTGCAGGAAATGTGCCTGACCGACCATGTAGACCTGTTCCGCCCGAGGGAGACGGCGCACTGGGAGCACGATTTTTCGAATCGTGAAGAGACCTTTGCGCGCGCCGACCAGGCGGCGAACGGGAAGATCATCGTCCGCCGCGGTATCGAGCTCGGCGAGGCGATGCGCGACTTTGCCTACGCAGACGAGCTGCTCTCGCGTTTGCCGGAGCTCGACTTTGTCATCGGCTCGCAGCATCAGCTGTCGGAAAAGTACGATTGGAACGACCTCTACTTCATGCCCGAGGCCACGGAGCAGGAGGCGCGCGAGCAGATCGCGGACTATTTAACGCTCGTTCTGGAGACGGCCAAGTGGGGAAAGTTCTCTGTGCTCGGCCACTTGACGCTGCCGCTTCGCTACATGAATGAAAACCACGGCATGCACATGAGTTTCGACGGTTTTGAGGACGAGGTGGCGCAGGTGTTCCGCGCGCTCATTGAAAATGGCTGCGGCATCGAGTGCAACGTCAACCGCGGCAACACGCCGCTGCCGGACGCCAAATGGCTGAGGCTCTATCACGAGCTCAGCGGCGAGATCATCACCATCGGCACCGACGCGCATACGCCGGAATTCGTCGGCATGCGCGCCCGCGAGACGCAGGAGCTTTTAAAGAGCTGCGGCCTCAACTATGTGTGCACGTTTGAAAAGAAAAAACCGGTCTTTCACAAAATCTGACTGACAAAAGGAGAAACACTATGAAGATCGCATTGGGCTGTGACCACGGCGGATACGCCATGAAGGAAGACATCAAAAAGCAGCTGGAGGGCCTGGGCCACGAGGTCAAGGACTGCGGCACCTATTCCACCGAGAGCTGCGATTATCCCATTTTCGGCGAGGCCGCCGCGCGCGCCGTCGCGAGCGGAGAGTGCGAGTACGGTATCGTCGTGTGCACGACGGGCATCGGCATCTCCATCGCGGCGAACAAGGTCAAGGGCATCCGCTGCGCGCACTGCGCCGATACGCTCGAGGCGCAGCTCTGCCGCCAGCACAACAACGCGAACATGATGGCCATCGGCGCGGGCTTCACGGGCCCGAAGCTGGCCGCGGCCATGGTCGAGACGTTCCTCTCCACCGCGTTTGAGGGCGGCCGCCACGCCCGCCGCGTCGCGCTGATGGACGCTATCGAGGGCTAAAGCATATACAAAAGCGGAAAATCAACAAAAACCGAAAGGTTTTTGTTGATTTTTTTGCTCTCAAAAGGTAAACTGTTGCACGAGAAAAAGGAGGCGGATGCAGACAATGGCAAGAAGATCGAGCGGAACGAAGGGCTATACCGGTTATCGCGGGCGCAGGCGCGGCAGAGGCGTGCTGGCCGTGGTGCTGGTGGTCATTTTGCTGTTGGCGTGCGGCTTTTTGTTTGCGCAGCGCTATATGGTATACGATGCGGACGGCTCGGTCCGCTTTGAGTTCCCCTGGATAAAGAAGACCCCACAGGACGACACCGCAAATGGCGGCGACAGCGGCGACGATAAGAAGCAGGACGACCTTGAGATCACGGTGCAAAAGCCCGTCATCAAGGATACCTACGCAGTTGAGCTGGGCGCGGACGCGCTCGGCAGCGATTGGCAGGCAGCGCTCGATGGCCTTGATAAGGACGTGAACGCCGTGGCGGTCGAGCTCAAGGACGCGAGCGGCAAGATCCATTACGGCTCTAAGGTGCAGGGCGCGATCGACTGCGGCGCGGTGGCTGGGAACAGCACATCGGACACGGCCATTCAGGGCCTTGTCGACTCGGACTATTACACGATCGGCCGCATCAGCACGCTGCACGACAGCCTGTACGCCTACGAGCACATGACGGACGCCGCCGTGTGCCAGCTGACGGGATTCGTCTGGTACGATACGAACAGTACCCACTGGCTCGCGCCCGAAAAGCAGGCGGCGCGGCAGTATGTGACCGATATCGTCACGGAATGCGGCAAGATGGGCTTTGATGAGCTGCTGCTCGACGATTTCCACTACCCGCGCGAGGGGCGCATGAGCCGCATCAAGACGGACGAGCGCACCATGACGCAGCAGGAGGCGCTTGCGCTGCTCGCCGACGATATCCACACCGCGCTTGAGCAGGCGGGCTACAAGGGCAAGCTCTCCGTCAGCGTGGACGCGGACATCGCGCTTGCGGGCAGCGAGGCAAACTCCGGCATCGTGATGAGCGAGCTCACGGAAAAGTTCGACCGCGTGTACGTCAAGGTCACGGCAGACCAGCTCAAGAGCGTCACCGAGGCGATGAAGGCCTACGACGTCGAGTTCGTCCCCATCGTGACGGAGGCGACGGA
>UMHX01005716.1_pt1 | contig 19979 bp, 20 predicted proteins | sample 1965651 | NCBI WGS metagenome assembly UMHX01 (sample SAMEA4836109, study PRJEB28245) | human gut metagenome | biome: gut microbiome; material: fecal sample | place: Denmark | collected 2008 | reverse complement strand
GCGTTGGCGGGCAGCCCTGCCGCCTTGCTTCGTTCCATGAGCCAGCTGTATTCTTTGGCACTCATGCGGACGCAGGTCCGATGTGTCTGTTTGTTCATAAACCACCTCCAGACCGCTTCCGGCAATGTTGCCGAGAGCGGTTTTCTGTTTTTTCAGATACCCCCTCACTACCCCTCCCGAAAAAACAGCATGGTGAATAACAAAAAATCCAAAAATTTTGCAAAAAAATTGAAATCCAGGGTGTGCAATAGACACCCTCGCCGTCCAATCAAGGGTGTCTTATTGACACCCAAAGCGAAAAAATCGGCAGACAGACCCTTATAAAGTCTGTCTGCCGATGGTAACATACCACAAATCGAAGAAGGAGGCTCGGAACATGATGTATGCTGTTTTATCATTGGGGCTGGCGCTGCTGGGCGGGATCGTCCGTCTGGCACAGGTGCTACGGTTGTCTGCGCCGCTGCTGTACGGTGCACTGGTAATCACGGTATTCCGCCCGTGGTATCTGGCCCATACCGCTCTGGCGGACGGCATTTTCCTTGTGCTGGTGGGTCTTGCGGCGCTGTCATGGGTGGTGACGCTGATTCGAGCGGTGCGGGAGACGATCTGGTAAAGTAAGGGTTGGCAAGATTGCCAACCCTTACTTTCAGACAACCTTGTCAAAAAGTCTGACCGGGTTCGGTGAATTCACCGAACCCGATTTTCAGCGTCTACCGCTTTTGACAATGTTGTCTGAAGCGCTTTAGGGCAGTCCGCTGTGATCGGGTTCGGCCATATTGCCGAACCCGATTTTTACACTCACTTTCCGGCAATGCTGCCGAGAAGTTCCCGCCCGCGGGCGGCATGGGGGACTGGGGTTTACCCCAGCAAGCAGTATTTTGACATCAAAATGCGATGCTTGCGCTTTTCTTGCGCAGCAAGAAAAGCCAAACGTAGACAAATCCTCGTTCTGTTTAGAAGAATTTTTAGATTTTCATTTTGTACAAGCCATGAAATTCAACATTTTTGCGCTTCGGATGTCGTAGTCGCTACATTAGTCGCTATGTAAATTTGAAATTCGGATTTTTGCCTTTTGTAGTCGCTAGTATAGTCGCTATGGTTTTCTTACGCCGTATTTGCAGCTCGCGCCCCGGCGATGGGGAACAGCGCGGACAGAGCTTGGCAGCTCTCACAGCTCGTGGAAGGGGTCTTGACTGCTTTCAACCCCAGCCACGGCAGCCTGTCTTGTGTGCAGGCCGGACGTTGTGTGTCCAAACAGATTGGGCGGCATGATGCAGCCTGCCAAGGCTGCCCACGGTGCGTTTCTCGCTCGCCCGTCTTGGGGACCCCGCAAAGCCGGATGGCTTTGTGGGGAGAGGAGAAGCAGCGTAGTGATTGAGCTTTCGTGCTTGCACGGAAGCGAAAGATACGCAGCTTGCTTCGACGAGGTCGTCGCGCGCGCCGTGCGCGTTTCCCAACCTGCGGTGTTATCCGCGTTGCTGGTTATTCAGTTGTTTGGGATTATGATCCCACCCCCATTTCCCCTAAAGAGCACCAAAAGGAGCGCTGCGGCCATTATTCGGCCGCAGCGCTCCTTCATTACTTTTCATGGTGCGCTTCGGAATATTCTGTTGTCGACAGGATTTTCTACTGTGTTTCACATAATAGCATCAGAACAAATGTTTGTCAATAATCTTTCGCAGAAAATTTTTCTTGCTGCCGCCGCTTCTGAATCGAATCGATTCTATCAGTAATTTATATATCTTTACTTAATATATCTTTATTTTATTGCGTTGGATTATCCAACGTAGGTTTTTCCAACATTGGATAATCCAACGTAGGCAAAACCAACAGATTTAGCGGAAGCCGTTCATTTCTGAAGCTGATCCAGACTTGCTGCGAGTTTCTGATTGCCGGTTTCGTAATCCTGGACTGCGTCGAGTATTTGCGCGCAGGCTTCGCTGTCGCCGGTATGGGCGAGCTTATGTGCCAGCTCTTTGAGTTCGTTGGTGTGCGAAACATTGTGACCGACCATGTAGCGCATCAGAGCAATCAGCTCATCGCGCGGCGCGGCTGTGTGCGAATGGTCATGGGCGTGTTCCGGCTCATGGGTGTGCGGATGGTCATGGGTATGACCGCAATCGTGTTCGTGTTCCAGATGCATGACGTTTCCTCCTGATGTTCAGTTCCAAACAAAAACACGGCGTTTTCTTCCCCAAGAAACGCCGCGCTTTTGTTTTAGGATTGGATTGGGTTGAGCGTATTAACCGATGGCTGTATTGTAGCAGACCACAAGCCCATGCGGAAGCTCCCCCGGGGGATGTTTTTTGTACGCACATCGCGTGTTTTCATAATCGAATATACCAAGTAGGGACTTGTGCTCAAATCGGGCACAAGTCCTTTTTGCTCCGCTCAAGCAAAAAACAGATTAGATATTCTCAATCGCAAAGTTTAATTTGTGTTCGCAAATATAAAATTTGCAAAATGGGTAGAAATTTTCACATTTTTGCGTTATAATAAAAAGCTGGCCGATTTAGTACAAGGAGGACTTCCATTATGCGTATCAGCTATAACAAACTCTGGAAGATGCTTATTGATAAAAATATGAAAAAGAGCGATTTGAAAGAAAAGGCTGGCATCAGTTCTGCTTCCCTTGCGAAGCTCGGCAAGGGAGACAACATTACCACAGATGTTCTGCTTCGTATTTGCGAGGCAATGGATTGTCGGATTGAAGATATTCTCGAAACGGTTCGTGACTAACCAACACTAAAGAATTTGATTAGGAGGTTTTGATATGACCATATTGGGCAAGAAACAGATGTCTGAAGAAGACATCAAATTGAATTATATCACTCCGGTCATTCTGAATGGTTGGAAAGGTCACATAACAATGGAGACCAAGATTACTGATGGCAGAATCAACATCAGCGGCAATATTGTGGCTCGCAGTAAGTCGAAATTTGCCGACTATATGCTTTATCTCAACGATGGGAAGCCAATTGCCGTAGTTGAAGCAAAGGATAATAATCATTCTGTATCTCACGGCTTGCAGCAGGCGATGACATATGCACAGATGATGGATCTCCCGTTCGCATATTCCTCAAACGGAGATGCTTTCTATGAGCATGACTTCTTAACCGGACAGGAACAGCAGATCGACTTAGATAAATTCCCGACCCAAGACGAACTGGTGGCGAGGTATTACGCTGAGCTGAATGGCGGCAAGGGCATTTCCGATACAGAAAAGAAAATTGTCTCTCAGCCGTATTATTCTTCTCAGAGTACATATCCACCCCGATACTATCAGCGAAATGCAGTAAATAGAACTGTTGAAGCGATTGCCAGAGGTCAGCAAAGATTGTTGCTTGTTATGGCAACGGGCACAGGCAAAACATATACTGCTTTCCAGATCGTGTATCGTCTGCTTCGTTCTGACCTTAAAAAGAGAATCCTGTATCTGGCTGACAGAAATATTCTTGTTGACCAGAGTATTTTGCAGGACTTTGCACCACTTGAAAAAACCATTTACAAAGTGGATTTTTCCGACAAAGAATGTCTGAGCAAGATCGCATCCCATGAAGTAAACTTTGCCCTCTATCATCAGATGGTCGGGCAGAATGATGAAGAACACTTCAAACAGATTCCCGCAGAATACTTTGACCTCATTATTGTGGACGAGTGTCATCGTGGAAGTGCCAAGGAGGATAGTAACTGGCGAAAAGTGCTGGAGTACTTTTCTTCTGCTACACAGATTGGCATGACTGCGACACCAAAGGAGAGCGAAAAGGTATCGAATATCGATTATTTTGGAAATCCTGTCTATACTTATAGCTTGAAACAGGGTATCGAGGATGGATTTCTTGCTCCTTTCAAGGTTATCAATATCACGACCAACATCGGTGACGGCTGGAGGCCGCACAAAGGGCAAACCGATATATACGGCAATGTGCTCGAAGACCGAATCTATAACAATAGGGATTATGATTACAATATCATTCTCCAAGACCGTATTGACGAGGTTGCAAGGGAGATTACCGAGTATCTGAAAAGCACCGACAGGATGCAGAAAACTATTGTGTTCTGCGCTTCCGAAGATCATGCCGAGCGCATGAGAATCGCCCTTATCAACCATAACGCTGATATGGTCAAGGAAAATCCGGACTACTGTGTTAGAATCACCGGTTCTGATGTTTACGGAAAATCCAAACTTGACTATTTCATCTCCGTGTCCAGCCCTTATCCGGTTATCGCTACGACATCCGAACTGCTTTCCACCGGAGCAGACTGCAAGATGACAAAGCTGATCGTTCTGGACAAGACGGTTGAGAGCATGACTACCTTTAAGCAGATCATCGGTCGTGGAACCCGTATCAGGGAAAAGGAAGGTAAGACACACTTTGTCGTTATGGACTTTAGAAATGTGACAAGGCTCTTTAGCGACCCTGATTGGGATGGTCCCGTAGAACAGGTTGAGGGGTTCCAACACGGCAGCGGAGGAAACAAACCCAAAGGCGGTGAACCCGGCGGCATTGGAGAGGAACCGCCTGTTGACCCCGTTGAAACGCCTATCGTTGATAAAGACGGGTGCAGGGTGAAGATTATCAATAAGACTGTTTCTGTGTATGATGCCAACGGCAAACTGCTTCGACAGGAAGATATTATTGATTACACGAGAACCAACATCAAGGGCGAGTATGCCTCTCTGTCTGACTTTATCCACAAGTGGAAGGCATCGGACAAGAAGAAAACGATTGAGCAGTCCTTTATGGCAATGGGCATTGATTTGAAAGCCCTGAAAGCAGATCAGGGAATGTCTGATGTTGATGATTTTGATTTCATCTGCTATGTGGCATACGGCAAGAAACCGCTGACGAGAAAAGAGCGGGCAAACAACGTGAAAAAGAAAGACTTTTTCAGCAAGTATTCTGCTGAAGCGCAGGCAGTCCTCTCCATTCTCTTGGACAAGTATATGAACCAAGGTATTACCGAGGTCGAGGACATCAAGGTTCTTTCTCTTGCGGATTTTGCCGAATTTGGAAAGCCCGCAAAGATCGTAAAGCTGTTCGGCGGCAAGGCGCTATATGAAGCGGCTATTAAGGAACTTGAAGCGCACATTTATGAATTAGAGGTAAGTTAATTATGGCGATGCAGTCAGGTTTTATAAAAAGAATCCGTGATATTATGCGCATGGACGCAGGTATCAACGGCGATGCTCAGCGAATTGAGCAGATGGTATGGATGCTCTTCCTGAAAGTCTATGATGCCAAAGAAGACGATTGGGAACTGAATGAGGACAACTACGAATCCATAATTCCCGAAGACCTCAGATGGAGAAATTGGGCAAAGGCAGACAGCAACGGTCACGCTATGACCGGAGATAAGCTGCTGAATTTCGTCAACAACACCTTGTTCCCGGTGCTGAAAGGCAATGATGTAAAAGAAGGCGACACGATTGTCTATGAGGGTATCAAGGTTACACCTGACACTCCGATCAAGAAAGCGATCGTGAAATCGACCTTTGAGGACGCCAACAACTATATGAAGGACGGCGTTTATCTCCGCCAGGTCATTGATGTCATTGACGAAATCGAATTTGATGATGTCAAGGAAAGTCATGCTTTCGGTTTTGTTTACGAAGAAATTCTAAGAGAATTGCAGTCTGCCGGTTCCTCCGGTGAGTTTTACACGCCGAGAGCCGTAACCGAGTTTATGGCGCTGATGATCAAGCCGAAGCTTGGCGAAAAGATGGCTGACTTTGCTTGCGGTACAGGTGGCTTCATCACTTCCTGGCTTGGGCAGTTATCCAAGCAGGTAACCGACACTTCTGCTCAAAAGCAGCTTGATGATAGCATTTACGGAGTCGAGAAAAAGCCGTTCCCGTATTTGCTCTGTGTAACCAATATGCTGCTGCATGATATTGAAATTCCCAAAATCTATCACATGAACTCGTTGAAGCATAATCTACTGGACTATACAGATGCGGATAAGTTCGACGTTATCTTGATGAACCCTCCCTATGGCGGACATGAGGACAAGTCCATTCAGGGCTTCTTCCCCGATGATCTGGCAAGCTCTGAGACTGCCGATCTGTTCATGTCGGTGATCCTGTACCGTTTGAAGAAAAACGGCAGAGCTGCTGTTGTCGTGCCGGATGGTTTCTTGTTCGGTCTGGACAATGCGAAGGTAAACATCAAGAAAAAGCTCATTGGCGAGTTTAATCTGCACACCGTTGTCAGACTGCCCGGCTCTGTGTTCAGCCCCTATACTTCCATTACCACCAATCTGTTGTTCTTCGATAACACAAAGCCGACAACAGAAACATGGTTCTACAGAGTGGATATTCCGTCTGACAGAAAGCACTTTTCCAAGACCAAGCCGATGGAGTTAAAGAACTTCGATGATTGTATCGCTTGGTGGAATAACAGAGAGGTAATCCCTGACGGCGAATATTTCAAGGCACAGAAATATACCGCTGATTATCTGCTGAATGAACAGGGATGCAATATTGACCTTTGCGGTTATCCCCACGAGGAAGAAGAAGTTCTCGACCCGCTTGATACGATCAGAGAGTATCAGGAAAGAAGAACCACCCTCAACGCTGAAATCGACAAAGTTCTTGCAGAGTTGGAAGCATTGCTGCCGGGAGGTGTAAAAGAATGACCCCCGAACAGTTAAAGGCAAGTATTCTGAAGTACGCTATGCAAGGCAAGCTCGTAGAACAAAAGCCAGAGGATGGTACAGGCGAGGATCTTTTTTGCAAAATGCAACAAGTCTCGACACCGAACAAAAACGTGACACCTATAGTGGAGGAAGAAATTCCTTTCGATATTCCATCTTCTTGGAAATGGTGTAAATTTGGAGAATTGGTGGATTGCTCAATGGGCAAAACTCCACCAAGAGCTGAACCCGTTTGGTGGCAGAATGATATTCATTGGGTTTCAATCTCTGATATGAAAGATTATGGCCATATCAGTTACACAAAAGAAATGGTATCTCAAAAAGCACTGGAAGAAAAATTTGGAGGTATCTCAACTAAAGGAACCTTGCTTATGAGCTTTAAACTCACAGTTGGAAGAACTTCCATATTGGATATTGATGCTGTTCATAACGAGGCGATAATCTCGATTTATCCATATGTAGATACTGAGAATTATTTTAGAGACTATTTGTTCTACATTCTCCCGATTGTCACCCAATGGGGAGATAGTAAAAATGCTATTAAGGGAAAAACCTTGAATAGTAAAAGCATCGCCAACTTGATGATTCCATTGGCACCGTTAAACGAGCTACAGCGCATCGTTGCCAAGATTGAAGAACTTCTTCCGTATGTTGACCGTTATGCCGCAGCCTACGAAAAGTTGGAACAGTTTAATGCCAAGTTCCCGGAGGATATGAAGAAGTCCATTCTTCAATATGCCATTCAAGGCAAGCTTGTAGAGCAAAGACCGGAAGAAGGAACAGGCGAGGAACTGTATCAGCAGATTCTGAAAGAAAAGAAGCGGTTAATAAAAGAAGGTAAGATCAAAAAGGAAAAGCCGTTGACTGAAATTGCGGAGGATGAAATTCCGTTTGACATTCCCGAGAGTTGGAAATGGGTAAAAGTGGGAAGTTTGGCTGTCGTACAATCCAGCAAAAGAGTCTTTGAAAAGGATTATGTATCTGACGGCATCCCGTTCTTCCGTTCCAAGGAAATTGGTGACTTGTATCGAAACGAACCTATAAAAACAGAACTGTTTATCGCAGAAGAACACTATAATTCTTTGGCAGAAGAATATGGTGTCCCCCAAATAGGAGATATTTTGATAACTTCCGTTGGAACAATAGGTAATACTTGGATCTGTGACGGTCGAAAGTTTTATTATAAAGACGGAAACATCACGCAAATTTGTGGAAATCAGTTTTTTGACTCGAAGTATGTAGAATGTTTTTTGCATAGTCCGCTGTTCGAAAAACAGGCGTTATCGACGGTTGCAGGTACTGCATATTCAGCCCTTACAATCATTAAGTTAAAAAATCTGATAATGCCCCTTCCCCCCCTTGCTGAACAGAAGCGCATCGTTGCCAAACTGGAAGAAATCCTGCCGCTGTGTGAGCGGCTGAAATGAGGTGAATAAATATGAATGCAGATTGGGTAATGGTCATAATCACAGGGATTTATGTTATAGCAACCATTTTTATTTGTTTGGCAAATATCAAGGCTGCCAATGCATCTAAAGAACAGTTGCGGGAGATGCAAAAGCAGTTTGCGGAAACAAACAGGCCTGTTGTCGAGCTTGAATTCCACTATAGCAGAAGAACATGGTATATCGCCCGTTTTGTAAACCGTGGAAACCTGAGTGCCCAGCATGTTAAAATCAATTTAAATCAGGAATTCATTGACAGTCTTCCGGAAGAGTCAATGAGAAAAGAATTAGAACGGATAAAAGGCAAAGAGTGCATTATAGGCGCTGGACAGCATTATGACTTGTATATCGGCAGCAATAAACTTCGTGGAAATCCAAACATGAAGCCGCTAACAGGAACAATAGAATATGAATCACAAGTCAAAACCTATCAAAGTGATCTCTTTGTGGATTTAGAACATTATATGACGTTTTTTTCCTCAACGACCGACGAGGAAGATTTGCTTAAGACTATGAAAAAGATTGGTGATGAGCTTAAGGGCATAAAGCAAATCTTAAGCGCTCAAAGTGCGAATGAGGAAGATTCTGAATAAAATATATCTTTTTCAAAATCGAAGACCCTTTGCCATTATGCGAACAGTTGAAATAATCATTGAAAGGAAAAACAGACCATGAGTAAATATAATCCAAAAGACTTTATTGCCGCAATAGGCAGCAAAATGAATAAACATAGATTTCCCGATTGTCCTTATTGTGGTGGAAATAAATTTACTACCACTCAAAGTTTCGCTACAATTTTAATAGGTGACGATACAAAAAATATCAGTTTAGGTCCTAATATTCCTGCCGGGGTAGTAGTATGCGAAAACTGTGGTCATATGGAATTCTTTGCTATGGGTTCTCTCGGACTGCTAAAGGCGGAGGAGCATGATGGCGACGGAAAGTAATATGAATATAATCGATACCAAGGATGAAGGTATCGTGGTTAAAGAGATTCCGATCAGCATCTCCGACGAGAAACTAAGAAATTCACTATCTTGTGCATATGAGGAAGCACAAAAGGATATGAGCACGTTTCATTTTTACAATCTCTATAGTGTATTTCTTTCGATTGCAAGCACTTTGTTTTTATCACTTTTAACGTCAGACTTTCATGCAATTGGATCTATAACGGCAGAAAAAGTTACAATTGGCGCTTGGGTAATTTGCATTAGTTCTGGCTTTTTAGGTGCTATTTTGGCATGTTATAAAGTTTCCCAAAAAACCAAGAATGATACCAGCAATCGTGACGTCGCAGTAAAAAAAGTGTTCACTCAGCACATTCAAAAGAATTAGGTATGATATTTATGGGATTAAAAGAGAGAAACTTATCCCGTAATTTACTGAGCAAAAGCGCATCGTCGCCAAACTGGAAGAACTCCTGCCGCTGTGTGAACGATTAAAATGAGGTACTGCTATGATTTTTGATGGCAGATGGAAATGGGAATTGAAAAAACAGTCTTGGGCAATATCTCTTTGGCAAAAGGCTCCAAGCTACGGTGAATATGGGAAGCATAAGCTGAACCGTGCTGTGTTATACTCTGCCACCGTCCTGCGAAAAGCCATTGAAGACGAAATTGAAGCAGAGAAAGTTGCCAAAGAGCAGAACTGGACACTTCCCGAATGCAAAATCATGAGCGGCGTAATCTCTGCTACGAAATATCCGTACACCGATGAAGACGGTTGGGCTTTTCGTGGTAAAATCTGCGTGTCAAGCTATGGTGAAGGACAAGCTGCCTCGCTCAAAGTGAAGGATGTGTGTAACTGGCTTTTGCATTCCTATGTTTGGGGTGTCGCAGGCTATGCAGATCAAAAAGGATTCGCCGGTTTCTTGGTAGCATCGGACTTTGATAAAGAGAAGTTCGTCCATTTTGTTTCATTTGACGAATGGCAGAAAGTGATTGATGCAGCTATCAAAAATGGTGCGTTTTGAACATAAAAAACGTAATTATTTCATGTGTGATTTAATACTTGAGAGGAGGGTTATCAATGGATCACAATGATCGAGAACAATTTTGGAAAACATTATGTTCTTTGCCCGGGAATGATATTGTGGCAGAGCGAGAACAGCTATTCAAATCAATTAAGTATCCAAAGTTACTTTTTCGGTATCGTCCTGTCAGCACAAAAAGCTTGGAAGCGCTCAGAACAAACAAGCTCTATTTTTCTTCTGCGAATTATTATGATGATCCTTTTGATACCTTTCTTCACATCGACATTGAAGCGATCCGGAAAGAGTATCTAAGTGCATTCCAGACTCCGGAAAGTACAGAAGCTGTTGTGGATGGTGTTAAGTCATTGCTTGGGAATATTCTCTCTGAGGAGCAAGCAGCGCAGTTTACGGTTGAGAATGTGACAAACGCGCTTTCTCACGGGCTTACCGAAAGCTTTCTGAATGCAGCGCTTTCACTCCGTGATGAAGTTAAAAAGGATACGTGGTCAGTTTGTTTCTCCGAAAATGGGTTTAATGAGGTTCTGTGGCTGAAATATGCAGATCAACACAGAGGTTTTGTGCAAATCTACGACCTTGAAAACAATGACAACTTCTTATGCGGTAAGCAGGAAAAATGCGCTAATTGCGGAATCAAAAACTACGGAACGCCGCTATATCCGATTTATTATTCGGACACGCCTTATGATGCAACCAAATTTGCGAAATTCGTTATGCTCCGTAAAATAGCAGAGACAACCGCAACTCAGATTCCTCCAGAGCTATATGCAGGTATGGGAAGTGCTTTATGGGAACAAGAAAGAACGACCCTAATCAAAAAAGAGTGCCATAAATACGATGAAGAATGGCGAATGATAACTGGCTGCATTATGAAGCCGCCGGTGATGATGGAATGGATCCCAAGCGGTATAATTCTTGGCCTGCGAATGGGCGTAGCAGAGGAAAATCTTGTTGTAAGCATGGCAAAAGAAGCCGGAATCAAAAATATTTATAAATCCTACATAAATGCGCAAAACAAGCTGGATGCTTATCCTTTGAAATTGTAATCTTTCCAGCGGGTAAGTGAGTAGTTGAAATGAGGTGAAAGCAATGAGGAGAGAAGAATACGCTTGTCCTAATGGGTGTTCTCTTCCACCCAGAAAAAAGCAACTTAGGGAATATAGCAACGGTACATATGGGTTTGACTTTTATGATTTCACATTCTGTCCTTGTTGCGGGAGCTTAATGCCATATTCCCTAAAGAAACTCAAAGGATTTTTTGAAGTGTACAATGTCCACGCAGCATTATCGGATGCGGTACAACTCATTTACAAATCGGAGTTTGAGTCGGCAGCACGCGAAGCTTTTGTGACTGTGGAGAATTATCTCAAGAAGAAATCGGGTTTGGATGCTCATGGATTCGATTTGGCAACAAGAGCACTTTCTTTTGAAGTGGACAAGCAAACTTGTGCAATAAAGAGGGCTCCCCTTATTGCGATCAACGGACTGAAAAACGAATCCGAGCGCAACGAACAGGACGGCATCAGGTATATGCTTATGGGCTTCTTTCAAGGGCCTCGTAATTTGTACCAAGATAATCATATTGGATCCGGTGTAAGCAATACTATTTCTGTAATCATCGAAGCGTCCTTCTTCCTTCATCTGCTTGACGGTCGCAGCATCACTCAAAACGGACGCTGGATTACAAAAAAAGTAGACTATCGAGAGATTTATCAAAAGGTGCCTAAGCGGATTGATCGCTGGAAGCTGGTGCGCCTATTGAAGAAAAATCATTGTTGTACTCAAATGAGGTGGAATTATGGCACAAACGATTTTGTATTACCCGACAATCAACATTCAAGATAGTGCTTGGCTAAGGAATGCAGTTCTGTATTGGGATGAAGTGTCATCAATCGTCCCTTATGAGGACTATCCGAATTTTTCTCCAGAAGTGTTGTTTTTGCAGAGATCGGGGGTATATAAAGCTGTTTATCCCCAAAAACTGTTTTCTTCTGAATTCGCGGAAGATTTTTGCAATTCTATTATAAAAAGAATTGCTGCTTATGAGGCAAGAACGGTCAATAATGAAAATACAAATAGCCGAGTGAGGGTACACAAAAATAAAGTATATGCACCAGCATTGCATGAGTTGATTCACTATAGGAAATTGCCGCCACAGTTATTGGGCTATTTCGAAAATAAAAGATATATAAACGATTACAACGTAGACGGCTGGATGGAGATAGACAGCAAAATAGCGCAAATATATATGAGAACTCTTGCAGAGTATTCGATAAAATGCTCTGACAAAGATATCGTATTAGGTACAGATACCTTTACCCATAGCCGGGAAATCTATAGTCCTTCTCGCAATCATGCGAATCTACAAGCGCAGTGTTGCAAAATCAACATTGAAAATTGCTTGCCACAACCTTCCATGGATGTGCGCTTTGAAGACATCCTTGAGTTTAAAAGTAAAAGAAAAGATGAACTTAATGCATTTAGAGCGAAAATCAGGGAGTTGGAAATAAATATATATAATGCCGATAGTCCGGAGTTAATACGGCACTATGAAACACAATTTATAGAGGAATGGCAACAGTGCTCTCAGGACTATTATAAGGCACTTAAAGATTCGAAACTTGCATTTTTTCTGAGCAGTTTGGTAAGTTTGGTTGGAATACCTTTTGTTGGCCAGCAGCTATCAACGTACATCGGCCAAGATGTTACTCCCTTAGTCCAAACAGGAGCACAATTACTTAAGATTGGGATTGGTTACTTCGATTATAGAAACAAGATTAGTCCAGCAAAAGCAGACGGTGGTTTTAGCTACATTATTAAGGCAAACAGAGATGGGATAATTCACATCTAAAACTGACGTGCGGAAATTTCTCGTGGAAAATGGCAGTATAATGTTGTCAAGACATAGGTAATCCAGTTGCTATTTGAACGATTGAAATGAGGTGATAATTATGGGAATGATAGGCATGGGAAATGAATGTTATTTATACGTTAATGGCATTTCTGTTTCAAAACCAATATGGCTACACGATACGGTTTGCATTTCTCCTGCAAAGTCAGCCATAAAATGGAAGGAAGTTATGCCGTTATTTGAAAATGATATAGATTTCTCCATAGCTGTGCTATGTAACCCTACAATCGCCTCGCAACTTCATATTATTGGAGATGATACAGAACATCTAATCGCCAATGCATGGAATTCACAATGGGATTGTGTTTTGTTAGGTGCTCTATTCAATCACAATGCTATGTGCAATCTGCAAAGTGATCAACCAATTGAGCAAATTGCAAAGGCTGAGTACATTCATATAACCAATTATGAATTACGTGCACTGTTATCAGACATCTACAACATATCTGAAGAAGACGAGTTGTGGTTGGAAAAATACTATAAAACGGCATATAAACTTTTAGAGAAAGACAGTTTCCAAACCGCAGTACACACCATGGCAAGTTACAGATGGCATTCTGTTCCTCGTGTGCAGTTAGCTGTTATTTGGTCTGGAATCGAATCGCTGTTTAACGTGAACACCGAGGTTAGCTTTAGAATAAGCTTGTATATTGCTAACTTCCTTGGTGAAAACGAGGCACAGGCGCAGCAGATATTTAAGCAAGTACGAAAAATATATTCTTCACGTTCCTCTGCCGTGCATGGTAATAAGACAAAGGACAACCTTGAAAGCGCAGTAGAAGAATCTGCAAATTTACTGACTCGGATACTTAGGCGATGTGCAGAACTGAACAAACTTCCGGATGTAGATAATTTAGCGTTCCGAGTAGACAAACAAAAGCAAGGCATTAAATGCAAAATATTAGTGCCTTGAACGGAAAAGCGGCATGAGTAATCATGCCGCTTCCCGAAAACATTATTATACTGTTTTATTGGACCGCACCCTTGTGTGCTTTCTTTTGGTCGTGGTTCTGAATTTTTTCCTGCCGCGTCTGCTGCCGGGCAACCCCGTGGCGTACTTGACAGGCTTTTCCGAGCAGGACATGACGCCCGCGCAGGTCGCATTTTACGAGGACGCGCTGCACCTGAACAAGCCGCTTGCGATGCAGTTCGGCTACTACCTGCGCTCGCTGCTGGATGGAACGCTTGGATATTCGTATAAAAAGGACGCCGCCGTCTCGGCGCTCATCGGCGAAAAGATCGGCTATACGCTGCAAATCACTGTCCCGGCGGTGCTGCTTTCAGCGGGGATCGGTCTATTCTGGGGGCTTCGGTGTGGGTACAAAAAGGATTCGCTTGCCGATCGCTTTTCCACAACAGCGCTGATCATCCTCAACGCCGTGCCAACGTTTTTAATTGGGCTGGGTCTTATGATCGTATGCTGTTTTCAAAACCGGCTGCTGCCCTATACAGGGCTCAACTCCCCGGAGGTTGTGCGCGGCACGGCAGGGTATGTATGGGACAGGGTTCTGCATCTGCTGCTGCCGGTCGTGACGCTAACGCTGGCGGCGCTTCCCAGCCGGTATCTGCTGGTGCGTAACATGGCGGCCAGCGCGTCGGATGGGAAAGATATTTTATACGCAAGGCAGCGGGGACTTCCGGACGGCGTCATTCGCCGGGATTATCTCCTGCGCTCGATCGTGCAGCCGTTTCTCACGATGCTCGGCATGAGCGTGTCGCTCTGCGTGGGCGGCTCGGTCGTAATTGAGAAGATTTTCTCCATCGGCGGGATGGGGTCGCTTCTGACGGAGGCGGTCTATACGCTCGATTATCCGCTCATGCAGGGCATTTTGTTTGTGACGACGTGCATCATGGTGCTGTCTATTCTGCTTACCGATTTTTTGTGTCTGCTCCTTGATCCCAAGCGGAGATCGGAGGGCAGGACATGAGAAAGAAAGGCCTTTTGCCGCTCATTTTGGGACTCTTGCTGCTGACCGTTTTTGCGTCGGCTGCATTTGCACCCGAGTTTTTTACAAGTTACAGTCAAAAAGAGCTGTTCACGAAGTGGCTCCCCATGAGCCGGGAGCATTTGCTCGGCACAAACGCGATGGGTTATGACATTTTGACCGAGCTCATCTACGGCGCACGGCAGACGCTGCTGGTCGGCATTTTGAGCAGTATTCTGACGCTGATTCTGGGGGCGGGTATTGGGATTTTGGGGAGCTTCCGCGGCTGGATCGGACAGCTTTTCAACGGGCTCATTCAGATTTTTGTTCTGCTGTCAAAGCTCGTTACGCTCATTGTTCTGGCGACGTTTTTTGGAAGTTCCGCCGCGCACCTGATCGTCCTGATTGCGGCGTTCAGCTGGGTCGGCACGGCGCGCGCCGTGCGCGCAAAGGTTTTGCAGCTGCACACACAGCCGTTTATCGAAAGCTGCCGGATTCTCGGCTACAGCCGCACCTATATTGCCGTGCGGCACATTCTGCCGAACCTGTCGGACGTGCTGCTCTCGCGCTTTCTGCTCGGGGTGAACAGCTGCATTATGATGGAGTCGACGCTCTCGTTTCTGGGCCTTGGCGATCTCTATCGCCCAACTTGGGGGACGATGGTCAATTTTGCGTATAAACGCGGCGCGTTTTTACGGGGTGCGTACCAATATCTGCTGGCACCCGGCGTGTGCGTCATGCTGCTGTGTCTGGCGTTCTATCTCATCAGCCTCTGGCTGACCGCCAGAAAAGAAACCATTTTGGAGGGGTAATATGGGAAAATACTTTGCGGACGTTCATGCGTCATACAAAAGCCAGTTTGAGAATCTGCCGCATGGGCTTACTGACACGGACGAAATTCTCGCCTGCCGTACAAAGCTGCAGACGTATGAAACGCTTTTGGAGCTGGCGGATGCGCTGTGCTGGCAGCTGCGCTTCCGGGAGGCAATTGACGCTCTGACACAGGCCATCGCGCTTGAACCGGAACGCATGGAAGCTTACTGCAAACGCGGCCCCAAGTATCTCGATACGCTGCAATTTGAACGGGCGCTCGCGGATTATACGCGCTGCGAACAGACGGACGGCGTGAGCGTCGAGTCGCGCTACCGCGTTGGTATGGCGCACTATCTGATGCGGAAATATGACGACGCGATCCGCACATTTACAGATTCTCTCGCCATCGCGCCGCAGGACGACGATATGTATATTGCGGATGTCTACTGGCTGGTACTTTCGCAGCTTCGTGCTGAAAAAGCGGACGAGGCACAAAAAACGTTGAAGCAGCATTATCGACCCGATATGTACGTCGGCCACCACACGGCGTATGAAAAAGCCATGCGCGTGGCGGCAGGGTTTGCGCCGATGGAGGATATGCTGGCGGAGTTGGACGCGGAAGAAGACGATTTGCAGTTTGCCATGACGGCTTACGGTCTTTGCGTACTGTTGGAAGCGCACGGCGAGACGGAAAAAGCCGATGCTCTGCGGCAAAAACTACTTAAGCGCGACGGCTTCTGGTTCTGCTTCAGCTATCTCGCGGCATATAGCGACTATAAATACACAGTTAAACCGGCAACAGTCAAGTGACTGCTGCCGGTTGTTGCTCTAAGCGATTTTTTGTTGTCCTTATGCGTGTTCGCCATTAGCGCCCCGCTTATGGTATTAAGGAGATAAACCGACAGAACAATATCGCCCTGCTATATTATTACGCTGGCTCAGAAACTTTTTCATCGGTGCCGCCAAGTGCGGCCATAAGCGAGTTCAACCAATTGAAGATTTGATCGTTTCCTTGAGTATTATCACACCAGGCCTGATAAAATGCTGGAATTTTAAAGTCGTTGGAGTTCAGTGTGTTTCTGCCGGAGCCGTCGTTTTTAAGATATTTTTCTGCAAATTGCGCCACAAGTGTGGAATATTGTAAGATCGATTCGATGATGTATTCTTTGGCGCACTTTACATGGTCGGCGCTGTAATCGAAATTGGCAAACGAACGCTCTGCTGTTAAAGGCTTGCCTGCGTGGTTTAATGCATTTACAACATATGCTACAAAAAAGTACCGCCCATTTGCCAGAACGGCCAGAGTGTTGGCATCGGGGGTTGCCGCATTCCGATACTGCTTTTCTACCAAACGGTATACTTCGGAGATGCTCACGGCAAAGTTGACAGGCTTGTACCAGGATAGGAATAAAGCGGCCTTGTCATCGTACAGATCGAACGGAGCATATATCGGTTTGGAAGGATCGCTCTCGGAAAATTCGACTGTGTCATATTCGCTGGAGGTATCACTATACCGAACGATGACCTGTGTGGGGCTGGAACGTGCTTCACCGGGAGCGTTGTAATAGTAGGCAGTTACGATGCGGCCAAAATCAGAAAGCTGATAATGGAAGCGGCCGGGCGCATTTTGCCTCCGTTTCAGAAGCTTAAAGCAATAAAGGGGGTAGGTACCGTTTTCATAAAAAGAGTTGATGAGCGTGATCTGCGGACAGGTATATGCAACGTCCATGGGAGTAGGTCTTTCCATCTGTCAGGTGGTTGGCGGACATCTCGTCGAAGAGATTTTTTTCAAAGAACCGATCGGACTGTGAAAGTGGGGTCCTGAAAATATTGGGTTGGCACGGAGTGTCATAAACTTTTGATTCTCCGCGAAAAACGGTGATAGTATGATCTACCTTAGTCTGCTTGAGCTTTTTTTCAATTTCGCTAATATAGTCTGAGATGGATTTTACCGGCAAATTCAAACAATCTACCAACCTTTCAATAAATGAGTGCCCTGCTATTATAATACGATAAGTCGGATAATAGTGTCGATAAAAATATTAATAATATAGAAGAGATATCATTTCAACAAGAGAGATGTCCCAGCACCGGGCGGGAATAAAAACGCGGGGCGCAGATGCCCGCGCCCCGCGCCCGCTCAGGGGATGAGCGGAAGAGAGAAAGAGAAGAATATCATCAGAGAATTGTGCCGCCACCGAGCACGGTGCCGCCACCGAGCACGGTGTCGCCATCGTACAGCACGACGGCCTGACCCGGCGTGATAGCGCGCTGCGGCTCGTCGAAGACGAGGTGCACGTGCCCGTCCCCGAGCACCGTGACTGTCGCCGCCTGCTCGCGCTGGTGGTAGCGCACGCGCGCGGTCGCGCGCAGCTCGCGCGGTGGGACGTCGTAGGCGATCCAGTTGAAGTCATTTGCCGTCAGCTCACGAGAAAAAAGCGCGTCGTTGCCGCTTAGCACCACGCGGTTTTCTGCCGCATCGATGCGCTTGACGTAGAGCGGCGCGTCCGCGGCGATGCCGAGGCCCTTGCGCTGGCCGACGGTGTAGTGCACGATGCCCTTGTGCCGGCCAAGCACACGGCCGCTTTCATCGACAAAGTCGCCCGCGGGGCAGTCGCGGCCCGTGTAGCGCGCGATAAAGCCAGCGTAGTCGCCGTCCGGCACGAAGCAGATGTCCTGACTGTCCGGCTTGTTGGCGTTGTAGAAGCCCTGTTCCTCCGCGATGCGGCGCGTCTCGCTCTTGTGCATCGCGCCGAGCGGCAGGCGCGTGTGCGCCAGCTGATCCTGCGTGAGCGAGTAGAGCACGTAGCTCTGGTCCTTGCTCTCATCGAGCGATTTTTTGAGCAGCCACCGCCCGTTTTCCTGCTCGATGCGCGCATAGTGGCCGGTCACAATGGCGTCGCAGCCTAAAATGCGGGCGCGCTCGTAGAGCCGCTCAAACTTCAGGTAGCGGTTGCGGTCGATGCAGGGGTTCGGCGTCGCGCCGCGCTCGTAGGACGAGATGAAGCGGTCGATGACCTGCCCTTTGAAGTCGTCTGAAAAGTTGAAGACATAATAGGGGATGCCGAGGCGCAGCGCGACGAGACGCGCGTCCTCGACGTCTTCAAGCGAGCAGCAGGTTTTGGTGCGGCTGACGCCGATGTCCTCGTTGTGAAAGAGCTTCATCGTCGCGCCGATGCACTCGCAGCCCTGCTCCTTCATCAAAAATGCGGCGACGCTTGAGTCCACACCGCCGCTCATCGCAATGAGTACCTTATCCATATTTCCTCACATCATGCGGCACGCTTTTGCTTATGTGTGATAAAGAAGTAATAGAAGTGTAAAAAATTTTGCCTTTCCTATCCGGTACTTGTCTTTGGTATCGGATAGGGCAGGCGGTCATTCGGGCAAGTCCACCTTGCCGACGAAAGAATAGTAAATCTCAATATCCTGTCTGCGTGTGCCATTTTCATCGTAGCTGCACTCATGCACAACGATTTTCTCTACAAACTCACGCAAGAGGGTGTGGGTCAGTTCTTCAAAGTTCATGTGCTTGCGGACAATGTTCATAAACTTTTCTGCGTTTACGGTAGCTTCCTGTGCTTTGGAAAGCTCCGCCTGTATTCTGGCAACACGCTCTTTCAATTCCTGCTGTTCGGCTTCATAGTCTGCCGAAAGCTCCGTGAAACGCTCGTCAGAAATGCGACCGCTTACGCTGTCCTCATACAGCCGCTTGAAAATAGCGGAAAGTTCACCGATACGCTTTTCGGCAGCTTCCAGTTCCTTTTTCTTGGCGGCGTTCCGGCGTTTGCCGCCGTCCTCGTTCTGCTCGATCAGCAGCTTCATAAACCGGGCTTCATGCTTTGCCGCATAGCTCGTCACTTTCCGTAGATTGGAGAGAACGCCCGCAGTCAAAAGGTCGGTGCGGATAAAATGTGCGGTGCAGTCATGGGTGCGCTTCTTGTAGTTCCCGCAGATATAGCAGTCCTGTTTCCGCTTATCGGTCTGGTAACGCTGCTGATACATGACGCTGCCGCAGTCCGCGCAAAAGAGCATACCAGAGAACAAGCCCACTTCATCATAGCGGTTCGGACGCTTGCGCTGTTTGCGTAATTCCTGCACACGCTCCCATGTCTGGGTGTCGATGATAGGCTCATGGTGGTTCTCGAAAATTGCCTGTTTCTCAATGGGATTTTCTATGCTGTGCTTGGTCTTGTAGGACGGTTTCTCCGTCTTGAAGTTCACCAAACAGCCCATGT
>UMHX01037399.1_pt1 | contig 21924 bp, 17 predicted proteins | sample 1965651 | NCBI WGS metagenome assembly UMHX01 (sample SAMEA4836109, study PRJEB28245) | human gut metagenome | biome: gut microbiome; material: fecal sample | place: Denmark | collected 2008 | reverse complement strand
AGCTATCCCCCGGCGGAGCCGGGGGATAGCTGTTTGTGTGGGAAGTTTGATTATCCGCAAAAAACAACGAAAAAAATCGAAAAACAGGTGTACTTTTTCCGGCGGCTATGGTATGATCTTTCTGTATGAGCAGGCCCGCTGGGCCTGCGTACGCAAGGAGGAGAGTTATGAAGAAGGTCACAAAGAGGCTGACCGCGCTGCTGCTGGCGCTGGTCATGTCGCTGACGCTGCTGCCGACGCAGGTACTGGCAGCGGAGAGCGGCACCGTAGGCTACGTTGAATCGACGCTGCGCGTCGATCCGGTATACAGCAGCATACTGAAAGTCCGGATACCGGACATTTCATCCCGGCAGAAGCCGACGGCTATGCCGGCGGAGAGTGTCACATATCTGTCGGAGATGGCGGCGGTCGAGGAAGTGCGCAGACAGATGCTCACCCGCGCGGAAACGATCCCACTGAGCTTGAAACTGCCCTCCGGCTCCGATATACAGGGAACGCTGGCGCGTATCTGGGACAGCGCACTGGAGCATACGCGCAGCAACGGTACCGGCGGCGACTATCTGCGCTGGCAGGGAGGAAGATATTTTTACTACCCGGGCTTCTCGTACCGGGACAATGGCAGCTACATAACGTTCACCATGTATTTCCAGACCAACTGGTTCACCACAGCCCAGCAGGAAGCGACGCTGAGCAGCTACATCAAGGGCACGCTCCTGCCCCAGCTGGCGCTGGACGGAAAGAGTACCTATCAGAAGGTGCAGGCCATCTATGACTGGATCACCAGAAATGTCCGGTACGACTATGCCAATCTGGGCAATGACAGCTACCTGCTGCAATATACCGCTTATGCTGCGGTCATCAATAGGACGGCGGTGTGCAACGGATATGCGTCCCTGTTTTACAGGCTGGCTAACGACGCGGGCATCGACTGCCGCTTTATCACCGGCACGGCAGGCGGCTACCACGCATGGAACATCGTGAGGATGGACAACGGCAAGTACTACTGTCTGGATGCTACATGGGATGAGGGCCAGACCAATTACCGCTATTTCCTGAAGGGCACAACGGAATTCGGTCAGGATCACACGGTGATAACGGACGAAAATAACACCTACTTCTGGAACCAGTATCCCGTCTCCGCCACGGACTTCGACCCCAACGCCCCGCTGCCGCCTGCGGCCCCCACCGTGACCATGACGTACTCCGACAGCGGCAAGCCGAAGCTGACATGGAACGCCGTCAGCGGCGCCACGTCCTACCGCGTGTATCGCTCCGAGAGCCGCGGCACCGGCTACAGCCTGCTGGGTACGACCACGGCCACCAGCTATACCAACACCGGCGCGGCGGTGGGCAAGACCTACTACTACCGGGTCAAAGCGGTGAACAGCGTGGGTACCAGCGGGTACAGCAATATCGTCAGCGGCAAGGCCAAGACGGCCGCGCCCGCCGCACCCTCCGTGACCATCGGCAATTCCTCTACGGGCAAGCCGCAGCTGACGTGGAAGGCCGTCAGCGGTGCGGTGAAGTACGAGGTCTACCGCTCCACGCGGCAAAACAGCGGCTACAGTCTGCTGGGAACTACCACCTCTACCAGCTACGTCAACACCGGCGCATCCACCGGTACGACCTACTACTACCGGGTCAAGGCGGTGAACCGGAACGGTATGGCCAGCGGGTACAGCAACATCGTCAGCGGCAAGGCTAAGGCGGCGGCGCCCGCCGCGCCCTCCGTGACCGCCGGCAATTCCTCCACAGGAAAGCCCCGGCTGACGTGGAAGGCCGTCAGCGGTGCGGTGAAGTACGAGGTCTACCGCTCCACGCGGCAAAACAGCGGCTACAGTCTGCTGGGCACCACCACCTCCACCAGCTACGTCAACACCGGCGCATCCACCGGTACGACCTACTACTACCGGGTCAAGGCGGTGAACCGGGACGGTATGGCCAGCGGGTACAGCAACATCGTCAGCGGCAAGGCCAAGGCGGCGGCGCCCGCCGCGCCCTCCGTGACCGCCGGCAATTCCTCCACAGGAAAGCCCCGGCTGACATGGAAGGCCGTCAGCGGCGCGGTGTCCTACCGCATCTACCGTTCCGAGAGCCGGGGCACCGGCTACAGTCTGCTGGGCACCACCAGCTCCACCAGCTACGTCAACACCGGGGCGGCGGCAGGCAAGACCTACTACTACCGGGTCAAGGCGGTGAACCGGGACGGTATGGCCAGCGCCTACAGCAACATCGTCAGCGGCAAGGCTACGCTGCCCGCGCCGGTGCTGAACATCGGGCTCTCCGTCTCCAGCGGCAAACCCATGCTGGCGTGGGACGCCGTCCCCGGTGCGACGTCCTATCGCATCTACCGCTCCACGTCCAGGGGCACCGGTTACAGCCTGCTGGCGACCACCACCTCCACCAGCTACGTCAACACCAGCGCGGCCAAGGGCACGACCTACTATTACCGGGTCAAGGCCTGTAACGCTGCCGGGCTGAGCCCATACAGCAACATCGTCTCCGCAAGACCCGGCAAGTAAACACCGTATAACAGCTATCCCCCGGCGAAGCCGGGGGATAGCTGTTTGTGTGGACGGAAAAGGGATTTCCTTTTTCCATCCGCTGTGGTATGATACATAAAACGCCGCCCGCCGCCATAGGCTTTCCCGAGGAGGGGAGACGCATGGTGCTGTTCATTCCGAAAAAAGCGATATATACCGCCGCGCTGGCCGTCGTGCTCGTCACGCTGGCGGCGGTGGCGCCCCGGCCGCCGCAGGCGGCGTCTGCCGCCGCGCCCGTTACGCCTGCGGTGTCCCAGACCACACCGGTGCTGGATGCCGGTCACGGCGGGGAGGACGGCGGCGCCGTGTCGGACAGCGGCGTGGCCGAGAGCGGTATCAATCTTCAGATCACCCGGCGGCTCTATGAGATCCTCCGGCTTCTGGGACATCCGTCGGTGATGACCCGCACCGGCGACGACGCCGTTTACGATGATACTGCCGTTACGCTGCGGGAGAAGAAGGCCTCCGACCTGAAAAACCGCACGGCGCTGGCCAACGGGATGCCCGGCGCGCTGCTCATCAGCATCCACCAGAACTGCCTGCCCGGCCACCCAGGCGTTCGGGGTGCGCAGGTGTTCTACAACGCCGTGGAGCCGTCCCGGCAGCTGGCCGAGGTGGTGCAGCAGGCGCTGAACGGTACGGTGAACGAGAGCGCCAAGACCGCCAAGCCCATCGGCGACGGGGTGTATCTCATGTCCCACACCACCTGTCCCGCCATTCTGGTGGAGTGCGGCTTCCTGTCCAATCCGGAGGAGACGGCACTTTTACAGCAGTCGTCCTATCAGGTGAAAATGGCCGCCGTCATCGCGGCGGCTTACTGCCAATACTATACGAACGAGGGAACAGCATGAAAGCAAAAACGGTCTTTTTCTGCACGGAGTGCGGCAGCGAGAGCCCCAAATGGGCGGGCCGCTGCGCCGTGTGCGGCGCGTGGAACTCCATGGTGGAGCAGCCGGCGGAGCGCCCTGCCAAAAGCGGCAAGACACAGCGTATCGCAGACACTGTAAAGGCATCTCCCATTACATCCCTGCAGGAGGATGAGGAGATTCGCTTCCCCACCGGCATGGGAGAGCTGGATCGGGTGCTGGGCGGCGGCGCGGTGAAGGGCTCGCTGGTGCTGGTGGGCGGCGCGCCCGGTATCGGCAAGTCCACGCTGATGCTCCAGATCTGCCAGCAGCTGGGCCGCACCTGCAAGGTGCTGTACGTCTCCGGCGAGGAGTCCGCCCGCCAGCTGAAGCTGCGGGCCAAGCGCCTTTCCGTGGACAGTGAGAATCTGTTCGTCCTGTCGGAGACGCGGCTGGGCGACGTGCTGGAGTGCGTCCGCCGGGAGGAGCCGGACGTGCTGATCGTGGACTCCATCCAGACTCTATACAACGAGGAGCTGGACGCCCCCGCCGGCGGCGTGGGACAGGTGAAGGACTGCACCATGGCGCTGATGCAGCTGGCCAAGGGACAGGGCGTCACGGTGTTCGTCATCGGCCACGTCAACAAGGAGGGCAGCATCGCCGGCCCCAAGGTGCTGGAGCACATGGTGGACTGCGTGCTGTACTTCGAGGGTGACAGCCGCATGACCTATCGCATCCTCCGGGCCGCCAAGAACCGCTTCGGCGCCACCAACGAGATCGGCGTCTTTGAGATGCTGGACAGCGGTCTGCGGGAGGTGGAGAACCCCTCGGAGATGCTGCTGTCCGGCCGTCCGCAGGACGCCTCGGGCACCTGCGTCACCTGCGTCATGGAGGGCGCACGCCCTGTGCTGGCGGAGATACAGGCCCTCATCGCCCCCTGCGCCGGGGCACGGCCCCTCCGCAGCAGCAACGGCTTCGACTACAACCGCGCCGCCATGCTGCTGGCGGTACTGGAAAAGCGGGGCGGGCTGAAGGTCAGCCAGTGCGACGCCTATCTGAACATCATTGGCGGCCTGACGCTGGACGAGCCCGCCGCCGATCTGGCCGCCGTGGTGGCCATCGCCTCCAGCTATCTGGACAAGCCTGTGCCCAACGGCATGGCCGCTGTGGGCGAGGTGGGCCTTTCCGGGGAGATACGCAGCGTCAGCCACATGGAGCAGCGGCTTTCAGAGGTAAAGCGCTTAGGCTTTACACAGTGCATCATTCCGGCGCATCACGCCGTTGACCTCCGGGCACGCTCCACGTTGGAGCTGCTGCCTGTCCGGAACATTTCGGAGGCGCTGCGTCTGCTGGCCCGGGGGCAATAGGCAGGTAGTGGACGCAGGGGTGCCCGGTGCTGGGCTGCCCCGCAGCGCCGCAGACCGCCAGCGTACATAAGCCGTCCCGCTGCCACTGGCAGCTGTCGGTGCAGGGGATCATACCATCACTCCTTTGCCGGTAGTGTTCCCATACTGCCCGATAATATGAACAACCAAAAAGCGCCCGAAGCTGATGCTTCGGGCGTCCTCGCATATATCTTATTCGTGGGAGTTGAACCAGTCCTCGCAGAACTTGGCGATGGCAGGAACCAGATCCTTGACGTAACGGCGGGTGGTGTTGACGCACAGGTCATAGGACTCCTTGGCGCCCCACTTGCTGTCGCTGTACATCTGGTGGTGCTGGGCGCGGTTGCGGTCGATCTGCTTCATGCGCTTCTCGATCTCGGAGACGGTCATGTTCTCTCCGGCGGGAGCGCGGCGCTGGCACCGCTCGATCTTGGATTCCTTGTCGGCATACACAAAGATGTTCAGCGGCTTATACGCCTTCAGGATCACGTCCGCGCCCCGGCCCACGATGACACAGTCGCCGCTCTTGGCGAAGTTCTCCAGGATCTGGCGCTGGGCCACGGCCACGCGGATGGGCTGGTCTATGATCTGGAAGGGAGGTACGCCGAACCGGTGGCCGATGGTCAGGGGATAGGCGGCCTCGATACTTTTTTCAGACATATGTGCCACATAGTCTTCGTTAAAGCCGTTCTCCTTGGCGATCATTTCGATGATCTCATGGTCATAGCAGGGGATGTGCAGTGCTTCGGCCAGACGCTTGCCCAGCTCACGGCCGCCGGAGCCAAACTCACGGCTGATGGTGACGATACGGTTCATAATACGACCTCCTTTGTAGCGTTATACGCAAACATCAATATTCATAGCAGCTGCCGCCCACGAATTCGCGGACGATGGAGTTCCGGGGCACGAAGGGGGTGTGCAGCGGCGGCACCGTCTCCACCACGTCGATGAGATCGGTGAGATCGTGTGCCTGCAGATACTCCGCCGTCAGCTCCTCCCGAATATTGGGGATCTCGCTGAGGCATTTGGTCAGGATGCACGGCTCATAGTCGTGGAAGGAGTCAATGTGAATAGCGGCGTTGCCCTTATAGGGCTTGATATAGTTGACCTCGCCCCGATTTACGCTTTCCGCCCGCTCCACCGTCTCCCGCAGGGAGTGGCCACGGGTATTGTAGTCCCGGATGAGCCGCCGTGCCACGCGCAGCTGCTCGGGCCGCACCACGCGGTCGTTGTTGGTGAGGATGCGGGTGCGGGGGGCGACATAGATGCCGGTGGCAGCGCCGCGGATCTTGTCGAAGATCAGGGGATTGAGCATATGGATTCCCTCCGCGATGACGATGCAGCCCTTTTCACCCTGCATTTTCTTGTAGCCGCCGGTGCTGCCGGACTTAAAATCATACCAGGGGATATCAACCTCCTTGCCGTCCAGCAGGCGGCTGATGCAGGACACCAGCAGATCCACGTTGACGCAGTAGGGGGATTCCCAGTCCGTGGCCTCCGGCGGACGCTGATCCAACGGCAGGAAGAAGTTATCCATGCTCAGCAGGCATACCGTCACGCCCAGATTTTCCAGATAGTCCTTCAGACGCATGGCGGTCGTGGTCTTGCCGCTGCCAGAGGGGCCGGTCAGCGCCACGATGGGGCGGTTGCCGGAGAGAATGGTGGCTGCGGCGGCGGAGATCTTGTCGTGGAATACCTCCTCGCACCGCAGTACGAACTGTGTCTCGTTGTTCATGGATCCCTTGATGTTTTCCAGATCGATAACGCGCATAGTGCAGCTCCTTCCGGGAATTTCAAAATCAGGAACAGTATACCACATGACAGGTCAATCGTCAAACAGGCAAAACGTCGAATTTCTCCAGTATCCGGTGCTTTTTCAGGCCGTAGGCCGCTTGGGGACGCAAAAACGCCCCCATCAGGGGGCGTTTCGCGGAGAAAACGTTACTTTGTGCCGAAAATACGGTCGCCTGCATCGCCCAGACCGGGGACGATGTAGCCGTTCTCGTTGAGCTTCTCATCCACGGCGCCGGCGTAGATGTCCACATCGGGGAACAGCTTCTGGATGTGTTCGATGCCCTCGGGAGCCGCTACCAGCACCATCAGCTTGATGTGCTTGCAGCCGAACTTCTTCATTTCGCCGATGGCCTCAGCGGCGGAGCCGCCGGTGGCCAGCATGGGATCGACGATGAGCACGTCGCGCTCGGCCACGTCCTTGGGCATCTTGCAGAAGTAGGGATGGGGCTCCAGCGTCTCCTCGTCGCGGTACATGCCGATGTGGCCCACACGGGCGGAGGGCACCATGCGCAGTACGCCGTCCACCAGACCCAGGCCGGCACGGAGGATGGGCACGACCACGAACTTGCGGCCCGCCAGCGTGGGCGCGTCCATCTCGCAGATGGGCGTCTCGATGTGCTTGGTGGTCAGGGGCAGATCGCGGGTAGCCTCGTAGGTGATGAGCATACCGATCTCGGACACCAGCTCCCGGAAATCCTTGACGCTGGTGTTCTTGTCGCGCATAATGGTCAGCTTATGCGCCACCAGAGGGTGATTCATGATGTGAACTTTCTCGCTGTACATTTTTGTCTCCTCCGTGTATGTAAAATTTTGCATGGAATACGATAAAAGTCTCAGCCCAGCGTGATCTTCAGGCCCCGGGCCAGCCGCTCCCGCTCCGCCTGACTGAGCCGCAGGTACACCGGCTCCAGGCCCTGCGCCGTCACCGTTTCGCCCCGCGCCGCCATCTCCTCCGCGCACAGCGCCGCGCCTACGGCGGACTGCATCCGGTGGGATTCCTCCGCCATGCGGCAGGGGATGCCCGCATCGTTGAGATAGCCGGCGCACAGCGCCGCGCCGTCGCCCACCACCAGCTTGTCCTCCGGCATGTCCCGCAGCTGGGCTGCCAGCTCCTCCAGAGAGATAGCGCAGTCCTCCGTTACGCGGGTGACGCGCCCGTTCTCACCCCGGAACAGGGCATGGTAGATCTGCTGCCGCCGGGCGTCCATGGCCCCGATGATGAGTCCCTGAAAATCAGCGGCGGTGCGTGCCATGGCCGCCAGCGTGGATACGCCGCAGCAGGGCAGCTCCTTGGCCCACGCCAGACCCTTGGCTGCCGACACGCCGATGCGCAGGCCCGTAAAGCTGCCGGGGCCGTTGGTCACGGCGATCAGCCCGATGTCATCCAGCGACAGGCCCGCCGCATGCAGCATCCCGTCAATGAGGGGCATCAGCGTCACGCTGTGGGTCAGCCCCCGGTTCTGATAGGCGGAGGCCAGCGCCGTGCCGTTTTCCGTGACGGCGGCAGATACGCTCCTGGCGGATGTCTCCAGTGCCAGTATCTTCACAGTCCCTCGCCTCCCGTGATGGTGATGATGCGGTCATTTTCGCCCTCGCCCCGTGCGATATCCACAAGGACGGCGTCCTCCGGCACCGCGCCGGACACCTGCTCTGACCACTCCACGGCGCACACGCCGCCCCGGGCCAGATAATCCTCCCAGCCGATGTCGAACAGCTCGTCCTCGCCGCCCAGCCGGTACATATCGAAATGAAACAGGGGGATGTCCCCGCTGTATTCATTGACGATGGTGAACGTGGGGCTGGTCACACGACCCCGGCAGCCCAGCCCCCGGGCAAGGCCGCGTGTGAACGCCGTCTTGCCCATGCCCAGTCCGCCCCGGAAGGCCACCACGCAGCCGGGATGCAGCGTGCGCCCCAGCTCCTCGCCGATGCGCTCCGTCTCCTCCGGACTGTGGGACAGATATTCCATGCCGTCACCCCACTTTTGCTCAAATCGCTTCATTGTACCACACCTGCCGCCAAAAGAAAAGAGCGAAACGCCGGTTTACAGATAAAACTTCTTGTGGTACACTAATACCGCTTTATGAGCATTTTAACGGAGAGGAGGGACGCCCGTGTTCCGCCGTTTACGCGACTTTTTTTCGGATATGCTGCGCCAGACGGATCTGGTGTTGCTGGCGCTTTGCGCGGCGGCATCGCTTTTCGGCGTCCTCATGGTGGCCAGCGCCACCCGCTACATGCACACATGGCGTCTGGTGGCCGTCCAGTCCGCCGCGCTGCTGCTGGGCGTTATCCTGTACCTGCTGGTGTCGCAGGTGGATCTCAACGACCTGTCCAAATACTGGAAATGGATATTTCTGACGGGACTGGTTTTCATTCTGCTGCTGGTGACGCCGCTGGGCATCGAGGACAACACCGGCAACAGGGCGTGGCTGGATTTTCCGTTCCTGCCGGTACAGGTGCAGCCTGCCGAGATCGTCAAGCTGACCTTGACGCTGGTGCTGGCCAAGCAGCTGGCGTGGCTCAAGGAAAACCGCAATCTGAGCAGCATCCCCTCCATCCTGTTCCTGGCGGCCCATCTGGGCGTGATCTTTGCCCTGTACTACAAGGTGTCCTCGGATATGGGCAGCGCACTGGTGCTTCTGTTCATCTTCACCTGTATGTGCTTTGTGGGCGGCGTGGCGCTGCGATGGTTCCTGCTGGGCGGCGTGGTCGGCGGCGTGGCATTCTGGGCGCTGTGGGATCTCAACAAGATACCCTCCTACATGAAGCTCCGGTTTCAGGTGCTGTTCGACCACAGCCTTGACCCACAGGACACCGGCTGGCAGCAGACCCGCAGCCTTATGGCGCTGGGCAGCGGCAAGCTTACGGGACAGGGGCTGTTCCACGGCACCCAGACCCAGAGCGAGTACAGCTACAACCTGCCCAACCGCCACACGGACTTTATCTTCACCGTCATCGGCGAGGAGCTGGGTATGCTGGGCTGCCTGCTGACGCTGGTGCTGCTGACGGCCATCATTCTCCGCTGCGTCTGGGTGGCCCGCCGGGCCAAGACCCGGATGGAGAGCCTTGTCTGTATCGGCGTGGCCAGCACCGTGATCTTTCAGGTCATCGTCAACGTGGGCATGTGCCTGTTCGTCATGCCCGTCATCGGCCTGACGCTGCCTTTCATCAGCTACGGCGGCTCGTCTCTGCTGATGCTGTTCGTGTCCATGGGCATGGTGTCCGGCGTACAGGGCCGCTCCAAACCGGAGTGGCTGCGATAGCGCATCCGAGCGCGTCCTGCGGGGCGCGCTCCTTTTGTTTACGCTTTGTTCAAAGCAAAATCGGTTGTAATCATCGGCCCGCCGTGCTATAATGGAACATCAAACACTGGGCGCGTGGGCTTTTGGGAGGTCTGCGCCGCCCTGAAAGCGAGGGATCACACATGAAGATCGTTGTTCTGGCCGGCGGCCTTTCCACGGAGCGTCAGGTGGCGCTGACCAGCGGTACCGGCGTCTGCCGTGCCCTGCGGGAAAAGGGGCATCAGGCCATTCTGGTGGATATGTTTCTGGGACTCGAGAGCTACGAGGGACGCTTGGAGGATATTTTCAACGCGCCGGACGGCCTGTGCCCCGACAACCATGTGGAGAGCGTGGAGCCGGATCTGGAGGCTGTGCGACGCAGCCGGAAGGATCAGAGCCCCAGCATGCTGGGCAAGGACGTGCTGACCGTCTGCCGGATGGCCGACATCGTCTTTCTGGCGCTGCACGGCAGCTGCGGCGAGGATGGCCGGATCCAGGCCACGCTGGATCTGCTGGGCGTACCCTATACCGGCTCCGGCTATCTGGGCAGCGGCATGGCCATGGACAAGGCCGTTACCAAGCGCTTTATGGATTCGCTGGGCGTCCGCACCGCCCCTTGGCGCGATGTGTACTATACAGAGTCCGATATTCCCCGGCTGGTGGAGGAGCTGGCCGTACCCTGCGCCGTGAAGATCGTCAACGGCGGCAGCTCTATCGGCGTGGAGCTGCCCGACACCAGGGAGCAGCTGAAAAAGGCGCTGCGCGGTCTGCTGCGCTACGGCGGCCATGTGGTGGTGGAGAAGAAGATCAAGGGGCGGGAGATCCAGATCGCCGTGCTGGGGGACACCTATCTCCCCGCCGTGGAGATCATCCCCAGGGGCGCCTATTTCGACTATGTCTCCAAGTACCAGAAGGACGGCGCGGAGGAGATCTGCCCCGCCCCTATCACCGAGGCTGAATGGCGGCAGATCGGCGAGATGGCCCTGACGCTCCACCGGGGACTGGGACTGTCCGTCTACTCTCGCTCCGACTTTATTCTGGACGAGGACGGAAACGCCTGGTGTCTGGAGGTCAACACCCTGCCGGGCATGACGCCCACCAGCCTTGTGCCGCAGGAGGCGGCGCAGGTGGGCCTGTCCTACGCAGACCTGTGCGAAAGGATCGTCACGGATTCTCTGGCCCTGCGAAAGGCGGCGCACCTATGATCCCCTGCACCGTCCGGGAGATATGCGCCGCCGTGGGCGGCACGCTGCTGCAGGGGGAGGGGAGCGCCCTCATCACCGGCGTCACCACCGACAGCCGCGCCGTCTCGGCGGGGCAGCTGTTCATCCCTCTGACCGGCGAACGCTTCGACGGCCACGCCTATATCGGCAGCGCCCTGTCCTCCGGCGCCGCCGGCTGTCTCACGGCACGGACGCCGGAGACGCTGCTGCCCGGTAAGCTCTATGTGCAGGTGGCAGATACCCGCCTTGCCCTGAAGGCACTGGCGGCTTGGTATCGCAGCCGCTTTACCCTGCCGGTGGTGCAGATCACCGGCTCGGCGGGAAAGACCACCACCAAGGAGATGGTGGCGGCCGTCCTGTCCCGGCGGTATGACACCTTAAAGACACAGGCCAATTTCAACAACGATATCGGCACGCCCCTGACGCTGCTGGGTCTTGCGCCGCAGCATCAGGCGGCGGTGATCGAGACGGGCATGAACCACTTCGGCGAGATACGCTATCTGGGCGAGATGGTACGGCCCGATATTGCCGTCATCACCAACGTGGGCGACGCCCATATTGAAAATCTGGGCAATACCCGGCAGGGTATCCTGCGGGCCAAGTGCGAGATATTCCAGCACCTGTCGCCGGACGGCATCGCCGTCCTCAACGGCGACGACCCGCTGCTGAACACCGTCGCCCTGCCCCAGACCATCCTGCGCTGCGGCAGAGGGGAGAACTGCAATGTCCGCGTCACCGACGTGGACGACCGGGGCATCGAGGGCATCGCCTGCACCGTCACCACCGCCAGAGCCTCCTACCGGCTGACGGCCGCGTCCCCCGGCAGCTTTATGATCTACCCCATGGCCATGGCCGCCGCCATCGGCGAGGCACTGGGCCTGACGGGGGAGGAGATCGCCGCCGGTGTGGCCGCCTATGTTCCCACCGGCTCCCGGATGCACCTCATCCGTCTGCCGGAGGGGCGCCTGCTCATCGACGACTGCTACAATGCCAATCCGCAGGCCATGGAGGAAGCACTGAAGCTGCTGGCAGTAACGCCGGCCCGCCGCCGGGCGGCGGTGCTGGGCGACATGGGCGAGCTGGGGGAGCTGACCGTCTCCGCCCACCGCGCCATCGGCGTCTTGACGGGCGAGCTGCATCTGGATAGCGTCATTGCCATCGGGGAAAAGGCGCGGGATATCGCGTCCGCTGCACCCAATGCCCGGTGGTACGCATCGGTGGACGATGCCATGCCTGTCATCCGCGCCGCCTTTACCGAAGGCACGGCCGTGCTGGTGAAGGCGTCCCACGCCATGCATTTTGAAAACATCGTAAAGGAACTGGAACAGAGCTAAATGATCGACATTCGCGTGGAGGGACTGGTGAAGTCCTTCGACCTGGAAAAGAAAATACTGGACGGCCTGACGTTCCAGATCGACACCGGCGAGCGTGTGGGTCTGCTGGGCCGCAACGGCGCGGGGAAGACTACACTGTTCAAGATCCTCACCGGCGAGCTGGATTACGACAGCGGTACGGTGCAGATCGCCTCCGGCCGCCGGGTGGGCCTGATCTCCCAGATCCCCGTCTATCCCGAGGGCTACACGGTGGAGGACGTGCTGCAAACCGCCTTTGCCCGGATGTTCCGCATGAAGGACGAGATGGACGCGCTGGCTCTCCGCATGGAGCAGGGCGCGTCCGACGAGGCCACCCTCCGCCGCTATGGCGAGCTGAACGCCCGCTTCGAGGGGCTGGGCGGCTGGGATACCGATACGGCGGTGAACAAGGTGGCCAACGGCCTGAGCATCTCCGACGAGATGCGTACCCGCCCTTTCGACAGGCTGTCCGGCGGTGAAAAGACCCGTGTGAACTTAGGCCGTCTCATTCTGGAGGACACGGACGTGCTCTTGCTGGACGAGCCCACCAACCATCTGGACTTGCAGGCCACGGAGTGGCTGGAGGAATACCTCCGTAGGTTCCGGGGTACTGTGGTCACCATCAGCCATGACCGCTATTTCCTCGACCGTACTGTGACCCGCATCATCGAGATACAGGACGGCAAGGCCGAGTTTTACAGCGGAAATTACAGCTTTTACGCCATTGAAAAGGAACGCCACTATCAGGAGCGCATGAAGCAGTACCTGAAGGAGCAGGCAAAGATCCAACAGCTGGAGAAGGCCGCCGAGCAGATGCACCTGTGGGCGTTCATGGGCAACGACGCCCTGCACAAGCGGGCGTTCTCCATGGAAAAGCGCATCGAACGGATGCGCACCACCCAGAAGCCCACCAAGGCCCGCCGTCTGGAGGCCCGCTTTCAGAGCCGGGAATTCAAGGGCGACGAGGTCTTGCAGGTCAAGGGCGTTTCGAAGTCCTTCGGAGAGCGGAAGCTGTTCGAGGACGTGTACCTCCGAGTGGAGGGCGGGGAGCGCATCGCCCTGCTGGGCGAGAACGGCACCGGCAAGACCACCCTGCTGAACATGCTCATGGGCCTTGACTGCCCGGACAGGGGCGTGATCCGGCTGGGGCCGTCGGTCAAGGCGGCATATCTGCCGCAGGTCATCCACTTTGATCACCCGGAGCGCAGCATACTGGACACCATGCTCTATGAGCTGGACATCACGCCCCAGTCGGCCCGTAACCGTCTGGCGGCCTACCAGTTTACCGGCGAGGATGTGTTCAAGTCCGTCTCCGTGCTGTCCGGCGGCGAGCTGAGCCGCCTGCGGCTATGTATGCTGATGGATGAGAGCATCAACCTCCTGATCCTGGACGAGCCTACCAACCACTTGGACATCGACTCCCGGGAGTGGCTGGAGCAGGCGGTGGAGGAATTCGACGGCACGCTGCTGTTCGTCAGCCATGACCGTTACTTTATCAACCGCTTTGCCACCCGCGTCTGGGAGCTGGAGGATCACGCCGTCACTGATTACCCCATGGGCTTCATGCAGTACCGGCAGGTGCGGGAGGAGGCACACCGCGCCGCCCAGCCCGCCGCCGCACCGGCCCAGCCGAAAAAATCCGCCCCCGCCGGAAGGGGCAGCCGCGCCCAGCAGGCGGCCCGCAAGCAGCTGACCATCTGCGAGACGGCCATCTCCAAGCTGGAGGCGTCTCTGGCAGCGCTGGACCGCGATATGGAGGCCGCCGCCTGCGACGCGGAGAAGCTGGGGGAGCTGTACCTGCGGCAGCAGGGGCTGGAGGCCCAACTGGAGCAGGAGATGACCCGCTGGGAGGAGCTGAGCCTGCAAGCGGAGGAACAGGAGAATTGATATGAGCGATATTTTGTGCATTTACTATTCCCGTACCGGCAGTACCCGCCGCGCCGTCAAGGAGATCGCCGAGGCGCTGGACGCGGAGATTGTGGCCATCAGCGACGAGCGCGACCGCAGCGGCTGGAAGGGCTATCTGCGCAGCGGCATGGACGCCATGAAGACATCCACCAAGCCCCTGCGTCCCTTCGAAACGGCCAGACCGCTGGAGGAGTACAAGCTGGTGATCGTGGGCACTCCCGTGTGGGCGGGCCGCATGGCCAGCCCCGTCCGCTCCCTGCTGAAGCGCCGGGGGCTGGAGCTGCACCGCGTGGCCTATGTCGTCACCCGCAGTACCACCCAGCGCAGCGAGGAGGTCTACGATCAAATGGATCTCTACACCGCGGCCAAGCGGTTGTTCGCCGTGTCCCTGCGGCCCGGCAGCGAGGGCTACGAGTTCTGGCGCAACGATTTCATCCAGAACGTCCAGCGCTGGCTGGAGCAGAACTGAGGGCGCGCCATGCTGGAAAAGCTGAAAGCCGTGGAGCACCGCCTGACGGAGGTGGAGCATCAGCTGTCCGACCCCGCGGTGTATACCGACCGGGAAAGACTCACCGCCCTCAGCCGTGAGCAGAAGGAGCTGACGCCCCTTGTGACCTGTTACCGCGCCTATGCCCGCGCGGCCCGGACGGCGGAGGACGCCGCCGTCATGCTGGCCGACCCGGAGCTGCGGGAGCTGGCGCAGGAGGAGTTGTCCGCCGCCCGCGGCGATATGGAGCGCCTGACGGAGGAGCTGAAGCGCCTGCTGCTGCCCAAAGATCCCAACGATGAGAAAAACGTCATTCTGGAGATACGCGCCGGTATCGGCGGAGAGGAGGGGGCGCTGTTCGCCGCCGACCTGCTGCGGATGTACACCATGTACGCCGAGCGCCGTGGCTGGACGCTCACCGTGGTCAATGAGAACGACACGGAGCTGGGCGGCGTCAAGGAGGTCAGCGCCGAGGTGGAGGGCGCCGGTGTCTGGTCGCGCCTGAAATTCGAGGCCGGCACCCACCGCGTCCAGCGCGTACCGGAGACGGAATCCTCCGGCCGCATCCAGACCTCCGCCGCCACCGTGGCCGTCATGCCCGAGGCGGAGGAGGTGGAGTTCACCATCGACCCCAAAGACCTGCAGATCGACACGTTCCGTTCCTCCGGCGCCGGCGGGCAGCACGTCAACAAGACGGAGTCCGCCATCCGCATTACCCACCTGCCCACCGGCACGGTGGTGGAGTGTCAGGACGAGCGCAGCCAGTACAAGAACAAGGACCGCGCCATGAAGATCCTGCGCTCCAAGCTGTACGAGGCGGAGCGGGAGAAGCAGAGCGCCGCCATCGCCGCCACCCGCAAAAGTCAGGTGGGCACCGGCGACCGCAGCGGCAAGATCCGCACCTATAACTTTCCCCAGAACCGGGTCACAGACCACCGGCTCACCGGGGACAGCAAGAATTTCAACATCGCCGCCGTCATGAACGGCGAGCTTGATGATATGATCGACGCCCTGATCCTCAGCGATCAGGCCCGGAGACTGCAAGAAAGCAAGGAGGAATGAACCATGCTGGAACCCAAGAAAAAGATGTATGACAAGTCCGGCCCGCGTGTGGCCGCCGCGCTGCACAAGCGGAACATGGAGGGCTACTACTGTTCCACCGCCGATGAGGCCGTGGAGAAGGTGCTGGAGCTGATCCCTGCCGGCGACGTGGTGAGCTGGGGCGGCGTGGCCACCGTGGACGAGCTGGGCATCAAGGAGCGCCTGCGCCATCGCGGCCAGCCGGTGATCGACCGCGACACCGCCCGCACACCGGAGGAGCGCATGGCCATGCTGCATCAGGCCCTGACCTGCGACACGTTCCTTATGAGCAGCAACGCCATCTCCGAGGACGGCCAGCTGGTGAATATCGACGGCATGGGCAACCGCGTGGCTGCCCTGTGCTTCGGCCCGAAGCAGGTCATCGTGGTGGCCGGTATGAACAAGGTCGCCGCCGATCTGGACGGCGCCATCGCCCGCGCCCGCCACATCGCCGCCCCCGCCAACGCCCAGCGCTTCAACGGCAAGACCCCCTGCTCCGCCAACGGCCAGTGCGCCGACTGCACCAGCCCCGACTGCATCTGTGCCCAGATGGTCGTCACCCGCTTCTGTAAGGTGCCCGGCCGCATCAAGGTGGTGCTGGTGGGCGAGGAGCTGGGCCTGTAAGTAAACTGCGAAAAGAGGAAATTCCCTTGGAGACCAGGATATTCCATCCGGAACAGGACAAAAACGCCGTCGCGGAAGCGGCGGCTATCCTCCGGCGGGGCGGCCTGCTGGGCATCCCCACGGAGACGGTGTACGGCCTTGGGGCCGATGCCCTCAACGAGGACGCGGTGCGCCGCATCTTCGAGGCCAAGGGCCGCCCGCAGGACAACCCCCTTATCATCCATGTCCCCTCGGCGGACTGGCTGGCGCGGTACTGCCGGGACGTGCCCGATGCCGCGTATCAGCTGGCGGCGCGGTTCTGGCCCGGGCCGCTGACCATGATCCTGTCCCGCCGGGACATCGTGCCCCTGCGCACCACCGGCGGGCTGGAAACGGTGGGCGTCCGCTGCCCCGACCATCCCGTGACGCTGGCCATCATCGAAGCCGCCGGCGTACCGATAGCCGCGCCCAGCGGCAACACCTCCGGCCGTCCCAGCCCCACCACTGCCGGGCACATGATGGAGGACATGCTGGGCAAGATCGAGGGCATCGTGGACGGCGGGCCCTGCACCGTGGGGGTGGAGAGCACCATCCTCGACCTGACGGTGCAGCCGCCCCGTCTGCTGCGCCCCGGCGGACTGCCGCTGGAGGCGCTGGAGCAGGTGCTGGGCGAGGTAGCCGTGGACGACGCCGTGCGCCGCAAAATGGGGGAGGGGGAGCGTCCCCGCGCCCCCGGCATGAAGTACCGCCACTACGCGCCCAAGGCCGCCGTTACGGTGGTCGCGGGCCCCGCCCGCCGCAGCGCCGCCTACATACAGCAGCACCTGCCGGAGGGCGCGGGCGTCATCTGCTTCGACGAGTACGCCCCGCTGTTCGCGGGGCATATCGTCCACCGCCTTGGCCCCGCAGATGATAAGCTGGCTCAGGCGCAGCATGTTTTCGATGCCCTGCGCACCTTCGATGACACGGACGTGCCGGAGATCTATGCCCAGTGTCCGGACGAATCCGGTCTGGGTCTTGCGGTGTCCAACCGCCTGAAAAAGGCGGCGGGCTTCCATGTGGTGGACGTGTCGCCGCTTGTCATCGGCTTCACCGGCCCCACCGGCGCGGGCAAGACCAGCGCCCTCCGGGCATTGGAGCGCATGGGCGGTCTGGTGCTGGACTGCGATGCCGTATACCATGAGCTGCTGCGCACCGATGAGCCGCTGCGCGCCGCCATCACAGCCGCCTTCGGCCCGGTGTTCGCGCCGGACGGCTCGCTGGATCGCCGGAAGCTGGGCGCCGCCGTGTTCGCTGATCCCGCCGAGATGGAGAAGCTGAACGCCATCATCTTTGACCGCCTGCCCCAAGAGCTGCTGCGCCGCATCAACGACAGCGACACGCCGCTGATCGGTATCGACGCCATCAATCTGGTGGAGAGCGGCCTGTCCCGGCTCTGCCGCCGTACCGTGGCCGTGCTGGCCCCGGCGGAGACGCGGGTGCGCCGCATCATGGCCCGGGACGGCATACCGGAGGACTACGCCCGCCTGCGGGTGCAGGCCCAGAAGCCCGACGACTTTTACCGTACCCACTGCACCGATGTGCTGATGAACGATGCCGCCACACCGGACGCATTTGAAACCATCGCCCATCAGAGATTACAACGTATTTTTGAGGAGGAAACGAACCATGAGTGAGGAACTGAAAGCCCTGAAAAAGCAGCTCCTGAAGGACGACCGCAACGGCTACGACGTGCTGAGCGCGGCGGAGCTGGAGAAGATGGAGGCCTACTGCACCGTCTACAAGGCGTTTCTGGACGCCGGTAAGACGGAGCGTCTCAGCGCCCGCGCCGCCATTGCGCTGGCGGAGAAGCACGGCTTCGTGGCCTACAAGCGGGGCATGTCCCTGTCCGCCGGCGACAAGGTCTACACCTGCAACCGGGGCAAGGGCCTGATGCTGGCCGTCATTGGCCGCCGCAGTCTGGCGGAGGGCGCCCAGATCACCGCCGCCCACATCGACTCCCCCCGTCTGGACCTGAAGCCCAGCCCCCTGTATGAGGACAGCGAGCTGGCCTACTTCAAGACCCATTACTACGGCGGCGTGCGCAAGTACCAGTGGGTCACCATTCCTCTGGAGCTGCGGGGCCCCGTGGTGCTGCGCGACGGCTCTGTGGTGGATGTCTGCATCGGCGAGGGCAGCGAGCCCAAGCTGGTCATCACCGACCTGCTGCCCCATTTGGGCGCGGAGCAGGGCAAAAAGCCCCTCAACGAGGCCATTGCCGGTGAGACGCTGAATATCCTGCTGGGCAGCCGTCCCCTGGGCGATGACGAGGACAGCGACCGCGTGAAGCTGCAGGTGCTCAAGCGCCTGTACGACAAGTACGGCATCACCGAGGCGGACTTTGCCTCCGCCGAGCTGGAGACGGTGCCTGCCGTCAACGCCACCGATATCGGTCTGGATGCCAGCCTTATCGGCGCCTACGGCCACGACGACCGCGTCTGCGGCTTCGCCGCTCTGCAGGCGCTGCTGGACATCGGCACGCCGGAGAAGACTGCCGTGTGCGTGCTGGCTGACAAGGAGGAGATCGGCTCCATGGGCGTCACCGGCATGCAGTCCGCCGCCTTCGATACCTTCATGAACGACCTGTGCGACAGCCAGAACGTGGCCCTGCGCGTCTGCTACGAGAACGCCTTCTGCCTGTCCGCCGACGTCACCGCCGCCTACGACCCCAACTTTGCCGATGTGTACGAAAAGCGCAACGCCGCCTTCCTCAACCACGGCGTGGGTCTGTGCAAGTACACCGGCGCACGGGGCAAGTCCGGCTCCTCCGATGCCAACGCCGAGACGGTGGGCTATGTCCGCGGCGTGCTGGACAAGGCCGGTGTCCGCTGGCAGATCTGCGAGATGGGCAAGATCGACGCCGGCGGCGGCGGCACCGTGGCCCAGTATATGGCCAACCGCAATATCGCCACGCTGGACGCCGGTGTGCCGGTGCTGAGCATGCACGCCCCCTTCGAGGTGGTGGCCAAGCTGGACTGCTACGAGACATACCGCGCCTGCAAGGCGATCTACGAAGCCGAGTAAGCAAAAGAGAACAGGCAAAGCCGATCCAAGGAGGGACGCCGTCAGGCGTCCCTCTTTCGTTGAAAGAACAGAATATCCTCCCCGTGTCTCTTGCTTTTTCGTGGGAAACTGCTATAATAGAGACAAATATGTGTCGAGCAGGCACGAGGAAGGGGAAGATCAAGTTGAAAAAGAGATTGTTATCCATTCTGTTAGCGGCGGTGATGGTGCTGACCATGCTGCCGCTGGGACTGGTGGACACGGCCTACGCCGCCACCGTTGTCGGCAGCGGCGACTGCAGCGGCTACAATTCAAACGTGACATGGAAACTGACCTCCGACGGCACTCTGACCATCAGTGGAACGGGGAAGATGGCGAACTATTTCCGCGATGCACCATGGTATAGTATCCGCTTACGGGTGAAAAAAGTCATCATTACAAATGGTGTAACGGGAATTGGAAGATATGCTTTTGACGATTGTAGCAATCTGAAAAGTTTAACGATCCCGGACAGCGTGACGACCATCGGTGACGGTGCGTTTGGCTCCTGTCAGGCGCTGACCAGTGTGACGATCCCCAATAGCGTGACCAGCATTGGGGATTATACGTTCGAGGACTGCTCGTCGCTGACCAGCGTGACGATCCCCAGCAGTGTGACCAGCATAGGGCACTGTGCGTTCGATGGCTGTACCAGCCTGACCAGCATGACGATTCCTAACAGTGTGACAAAGATTGGCTATAGAGCGTTTAAAGGCTGCACTAGTTTGACATCCATAACGATACCAGAAAGTGTAAAGGAAATTGGAAGTGGTGCTTTTGCGGCCAGTAACACGTCTGTAAATGTGGTACCTGAGAATGCACAGTATTGTAGTGTTGCGGGTGCATTATACGATAAGCAGAAAGCTACGTTGTTTCACGCTGGAAATCTTGCACAAGGTACCTTCACGATTCCGGACAGCGTTACTGTGATTGGAAATTATGCATTCAGCGGTTCAAAGTTAACAAGTTTGACGATTCCGAACAGCGTGACCCGCATTGACCAGAATGCCTTCGATGGCTGTATTGATTTAACCAGCGTGAATATCCTCAATGGGGTGACCGAAATCGCATATGAGGCATTCAGAGGATGTACCAACCTGACAACGATTACTCTCCCCAAAAGTGTAAAAGAGGTTGCAGAGGGTGCCTTTGCATATAGTGGTACGACTGTGAATGCGGTTCCGGAAAACGCATATTATAGCAGCGTAGATGGCGTACTGTACGATAAGTCTAAATCTAGGTTGATTTATGCCGGAAATCAAGTGCCAGATATTTTTGCGATTCCGAGCAGTGTTACGCGAGTCGGTGAATTTTCTTTCAGTGGTTGCACCGCTCTAACGAGTGTGACAATTCCTGATAGCGTGACCTTTATCGATTGTTTTGCATTCGCTGGTTGTGCCGGTTTGACATCGGCGACGATTTTGGGCGAGACAACATCAATTAATACATGGTCATTCCAAAACTGTACCAGTCTGACAAGCGTGACATTTCCGGACAGTATGGCATTCATCGGCGGCAGCGTATTCGAGGGTTGTACTGCACTAACGGATATAAGATTGCCTTCGACACTGGAGGGCATTAAGAGTGAGACGTTCTCCAACTGCGTCAACCTAACTAGTATTACTATTCCTAAGAGTGTGACTTACATCAGCGAAAAAGCTTTCTATTGCTGCGATAGTCTCGCCGACGTCTATTACGATGGCACGGCAGAGGACTGGGCAAAGATTTCCATCTCGCGTGGCAATGAAGATTTGACTAATGCAACCTTACGTTGCGCTGCTGCCCCTGCTGCCCCGGTGGTGCGCATCGGCAACTCTGCGTCCAGCGGCAAACCCATGCTGACGTGGAACGCCGTGGGAGGCGCAACATCCTACCGCATCTATCGTTCTACTTCCAAGGGCTCCGGGTATAGCCTGCTGGGCACCACCACGGCCACCAGCTATACCAATACGGGTGCCAAGGCGGGCACAACGTACTACTATCGCGTAAAAGCCTGCAACGACGCCGGGCTGAGCCCCTACAGCAACATCGTCAGCGGAAATGTGGTCGTGACGCCCAAGCCGTCCGCGCCGGTGGTGAAGATCGGCCATTCCGCCACCAGCGGGAAGCCCATGCTGACGTGGAACGCCGTCAGCGGCGCGACCTCCTACAAGGTGTACCGCGCCACTAGCCAGAACGGGGCGTATAGCCTGCTGGGCACGGTGACGGCTACGTCCTACACCAACACCGGCGCGAAAGCTGGTGTGACCTACTATTACAAGGTCAAGGCCGTCAACAGCGCGGGCGAGAGCCCCTACAGCAACGTGGTCAGCGGGAAGACCACCGTTACGACACTGACC
>UMHX01082272.1_pt1 | contig 22735 bp, 20 predicted proteins | sample 1965651 | NCBI WGS metagenome assembly UMHX01 (sample SAMEA4836109, study PRJEB28245) | human gut metagenome | biome: gut microbiome; material: fecal sample | place: Denmark | collected 2008 | reverse complement strand
CCTGTGCCGTAAATGCCACCAGAATGCGTTCGATCTCCTGCGCTTCTTGTGCACGATACTGCAGAATGCGTGCATTTGCTTCCACGACCGCCTGCGGCTCCACAAAGACAGTAGCGCCGGTGGACGAGACATCATGGATGATGCCGCTCACCTCGCCACGATACTCGCTCTTAACGGGCACAACATACCGTCCATTGCGGATGGAGACCACACTCTCCTGCAAATACTTGGAGGTATCCATATTGCGGACCATGCTTTCCAGCCGGTCGCGGATGCTGTTTTCCGTAGCGCGGATTTTTTTGCGCAGCTCGTTCAGGGTGTGGGAAGCCGTGTCTGCCATGGCATCCGGAGCCAGAATGGCGCTGGAGATCTGCTGCTCCAGCCCGGGCTGGGGTGCCAGCGCGTAGAACAGGTCATCCGTAGGCAGGGCATCATGTTCCGAGGAGCCATACCAGCTGGTCAGGTTCTGAAAGTTGCGCAGAGCGCCGGCCACCATCAGCAGTTCCCCCATGGAGAGCACACCGCCCTTGACCGCACGGGCTACCAGAGAGCTGACACCCTCTACCCCGCCAAAGCGCGGAGACCCGTTTTTGATGAGCAGACTGTTGATGGCATCGGTCTGTTCCAGTGCGTAACGCACCTCATCAGGGTCGCACTGAGGCTCCAGAGCCAGCAGCTGCTCTCTAGCTTCCTTGCACACGCAGCCCTCGGATGCACGCGCAATGATCTTATCAAGCTCTAAAGTTTTCAAATAGCTTGTTTCCATGTTTGTTCCCTATATCAAAATTGTTTATCCCGGTCAAGGCAGAACGGATTTCAAAAAGTCGTAACTTTTCAGCGGTTTGTCCAGGTGGGTCAAAGCGTAGCGCTCTGCCACCGCAGACAGCTTTGCCAGACTGCCGACCGAGATTTTGAATGCAAATATTTTCTTATCTTCTACAAGGCAGATATGACGCAGGGCATACAAGGCACCCATGTCCAGATTGCAGGTTTTGCCCGCCTTTTTCGCACAGTCCTCACAGAGCAGAATGCCCTCCTGCGGGTCAAGATAAAACGCGGGGCCATCGTATTTTTCACAGATCTTGCAGCAGACCAGCTGCGGCAGAAAGCCGCACTCGCTCATGGTGCGCAACTCAAACACAGCCTTGACCACATGCAGGTCGGTTTTACTCTCGCTGATCATATACAGGCAGTTCAGCAGCAGGCGCAGTTCCTTGGCAGCTTCCTCCCCCGTAGGAGAAAGTGCCGCCGCCATCTCGGCAAGATACATGGCAAGGCTCATCCCCTCGATGGTGGAGGAAATGCCGTGAAAAACGTTGCGCACTTCCGCTTCTCGGATGGTGTACATATTCCGGCCTGGCAGCAGCACAAATTCAGAGTAGCAAAAAAGCCCGCAGGCGCTGAATAATTTGTTCTTCAGCCGCAGGCTGCTCTGTGCTGAGGCTGAAATGACCCCCAGCTCCGGTGTAAGAATGGTCAGAATCCGGTCAGATTCCTTGTACCGGGTTTCTTTTAACACAAGCCCAGGTGTTACGATCGTATCCATCTGCATATTCTCCCTGCCCGAGCAGTGTCCCGGGCAATGTAAAGAGAAAAATCAACGATTATTCGGGTTCTGTTTGAAACCAAAGTTGTTCAGCAGAAACTCATTGTCCCGCCAATCTGCTTTGACCTTGACCCAGCACTGCAGGTTGACCCGGCAGCCAAGAAACTCCTCACAGTCTGCACGGGCAGAGCTGGCGATCTTTTTCAGCATCGCACCGCCCTTGCCAATGACCATGCCCTTATGGCTCTCGCGCTCGCAGTAGATATTTACATCGATATCCACCAGATCTGTACCGGGGCGCTCCTTGAAACGCTCCACCACGACTGCAATGCCATGCGGGATCTCATCCCGCATATACAGCAGTGCCTTTTCACGGATGACCTCCGCCACCAGTTCCTTTTCCGGCATATCGGTGTAGGCGTCATCGTCAAAGTAGTGTGGGCCCTCCACAGCATACTGGCTCAGGGCATCGAACAGTTCCTCACAGTGGTCGTCTGCCCGGACGCTTACGGTGTAAATGGCATCAAACACACCCAGCTCCTTGAGCTCAGCCTTGCGGGCTTCCAGATCAGCAGGCTCCTTGACAAGATCGGTCTTATTGATGACTGCAATGGCCGGGCCGCCGCTGCTGCGCAGAGCGTCCACCAGAACCATTTCCGGCTCATTCAGGGCACCATAAGGCTCAAACAGCATCATGGAGACATCCACATCCGCGATGGAATCGCTGGCCGTCTTGTCCATCCGCTTGCCAAGCTTATTGTGGGCCTTATGCACGCCCGGGGTGTCCAGCAAAACATACTGCAGAGGGCCGCGGGTCACAACGCCGGTGATGCGGGTGCGGGTCGTCTGGGGTTTGGAGGTGACAATGGCCACCTTCTCCCCCACCAGACGATTGGTCAGGCTGGATTTGCCCACGTTCGGGCGGCCGATGACCGCCACGAACACAGATGAGGTATCGTAATGCTGCTGCATGGGTGCTGCGTTTTTCAAAATAGAACTCCTATCCTTTGCCAGTATCTTTGATCATTCCGTATAGCTGACGGTGCGGGGCAGGCCAAGCTGGGTCAGCACAGCCTCTTCCTTTTCGCGCATCCGCATGGCTTCCAGACCACCGTTCTCATGGTCGTAGCCCAGCAGATGCAGCATGGAGTGAACGGTCAGGAAAGCGACCTCACGCTGCAGCGGATGGCCGTAGAGCGTTGCCTGCTCCTGAGCACGTTCCATGCTGATGACGATATCCCCCAGCATCTTGCAGCCGTTGTTCTCATCCACGTCGTAAACGCCGTTTTCTCCCAGAGGAAAGCTCAACACATCGGTGGGCATCGGCTTGTTGCGGTACTGATTGTTCAGCTCTGCAATGGCAGCGTTATCCACAAAAGTCACGCTGATCTCAGCAGGCTCATCGAAGTGCTCATATTCCAGCACAGCGTTGCAGGCACGGCGGATCAGGATCCGCAGGCCAGAAGGTACTTTTACGGCTTTCTGTGAATTGGTGATCAAAACTTTATTGGACATAACATTCCTCTCCCTTCATTTTATGCTGCAATTGCAGCTTTCCGCGTCGGTTTCAACGCTTGGCCGGGTGCGCAGCCGCTTCGTAGGCCTTGATGATCTCCTGCACCAGACGATGGCGGACAACATCCTTCTCCGTAAAATAGCACTGTGCAATGCCATCCACGTTCTTGAGAATGTGCAGCGCATCCACAAGGCCGCTGCGGGTACGGTCCGGCAGATCGATCTGGGTCACATCGCCGGTCACAACCACCTTGGAACCTACACCCATACGGGTCAGAAACATCTTCATCTGCTCCGGCGTGGTGTTCTGCGCCTCATCCAGGATGATAAAGGAATCATCCAGCGTGCGGCCGCGCATATACGCCAGCGGAGCAACCTCAATAATCTGCTTTTCCACCAGGCGCTCATAAGTCTCAGCACCCAGCATATCGAACAGACCATCGTAGAGAGGGCGCAGGTAAGGGTCCACCTTCTGCTGCAGATCACCGGGCAGAAAACCCAACTTCTCGCCTGCTTCCACGGCGGGGCGGGTCAGCACAATGCGGGAAACATCCTTGGCCTTGAACGCTTTGACCGCCATTGCAACGGCCAGATAGGTCTTGCCGGTACCGGCGGGACCCACGCCAAAGGTCACCGCATTCTTGCGGATAGCATTCAGATATTCCTTTTGGCCCAGTGTCTTGGGCCGGATGGGGCGGCCCTTGACTGTGACCGTGACAAAATCCTCAGTCAGCTCCCGGACACGCTGCTCCTTTCCATCGTGAGCAAGGCTCAGGCAGTAGCGCACCGTCTGATCCTCCAGCGGCGTGTGGTTTTCGATCAGAAGCAGCATCCCCTCCACGGCACGCACAGCAGCAGCCACGTTGGCCTCCTCGCCAGAGAGGCGAAGCATCGTACCCCGGCAGACTGCCGTGACAGAGAACTCCTTTTCCAATAGACGAATGTTGCGGTCACAGTTGCCAAAGATGGCAGCGGCGATCTCCACACTATCTAACTCAATACTTTTTTCGGCCATGTAGCTCCTCCAGCGGTTTATGAATTTCCACATCTATTGTACCACCAAAGGCTCAAATAGAAAACTGTGAAACTTGCACAAAATATTTTCAACATTTTGGAGCGTGTTACAAAGCAGAACCCTGAAACATAAAAAATCGATGCTGCTCTGCATTTCGGCAAAACAGCATCGATTTCATTTATCGGATCGTAAAAAACGACTCCTCAGAAACTTTTCAATTAGAACCAGTCACCGAAGCCCATCTTGACCAGATTGTCGTGGCTGATCTTCAGGCTATCGAACGGATCACGGCCATAGCAGTCATCCTGCTCCACCAAGAAGTACTCGCCGCCGCCCTCCAGGCCAGCCTGGATGATAGCGGGCATATCCAGAGTGCCTTCGCCAACCTCAGCAAACTGCACAATGTTGGTGAAGTTGCTCATGAACTTCATCATGCCTTCCTTGCTGGTGAAGTCCACGCCGCCCTCGGGGATGGGCATCTCACCGATGCGGTAATCCTTCAGGTGGACCAGACGGATGCTGCCGGCATACTTCTTGATGAACTTAACAGGGTCCTGGCCGCCGCGGTGGATCCAGTGGCTGTCCAGCTCAAAGCCCAGAGCAGGAGCATTTGCGCGGATGATGTCCAGCAGGAACTCGCCGTCGTAACGAACGAACTCTACGTGATGGTTGTGGTAGTACAGGTCAATGCCGTCTTCCTTCAGCTTCAGAGCATACTCATTTGCTTCCTTGGCGAAATCCACGGCCTTCTGGTAGTTGCCCATGCAGGTCATGGGCAGCATGCCGATGCGCAGCATATCGCAGTCCAGCTTACGGCAGTCCTCAACGATCTTCTTATAGTCGTCGGGATTGCACAGGAACTCGCCGGGCATACCGGGCAGCATGGGAGAGGTGGATGCGGTGCAGGAAGAGACATTCAGGCCCAGCTCGTCGATAGCCTTGCGGAAGCCTGCAACGTTCTCAGCGGTCATGGGGACCTGAGAGATCTCGACACAGTGATAGCCGATATCGGCCAGCTTGCCCATGCTCTCGTATGCGTCGAAGTGAGGCATCTTATTGGGGGCAATGGTGCTCATCTGAACACCGATCAAACCTTTGTTTGCCATGGTTCATTTCTCCTTCTATCTGTGTTTTGCGGTCACGGAGCAACGGGATGGCCAGCCTTGCTGCTTGCATGGATGGCATCGATCAGCCGGATGCTCATTTCCGCATCTCTTACATGGATGTAATCGTCTGTATTGTTCTCAATGGCCCGGTAGAACTTATCGATCAGGATGCCATGAGAAGCACCAAAATAGAACTTAGCACCGGGCAGCTTCTCGTTCTCACACAGCTTGGTGCGCACACCATCTGCGTCGATCCGGAACAGGGCATCATCCTCGATCAGAAAGGAAGCCTTTTCACATGCAACCTTGATCTGGACGCTCTCGTTGGTGTAATCACAGTTGGTGGCAAAGAACACACCGTTTGCACCATTAGCAAAGTGCAGACGGGCAGCTACGGTGTCCTCGACCTCAATGCCGTAATCTGCCAGCTGATTCACTGAGCCATGGATAGCATCGATGTCGCCGCACAGATAATACAGCAGATCCAGCGTGTGGACACTCTGGTTGATCATGCAGCCGCCGCCAGCAGTTTCCAGCTGGCCGCGCCAGGGCTGTTCGTCATAGTAAGCCTTGCCGCGGAACCAGGGTACAAAGCCGCGGCAGCCGATGACCTTGCCATATTCGCCGCCATCGATGATCTTTTTCAGTTCAACGGTGGTGCGGTTCAGACGATTCTGCAGGCAGATGCCGATCTTGACCTCAGGATGCGCAGCCTCAAATTCCACGAATTCCTTGGCCTGTGCGGTGTTCAGACCCACCGGCTTCTCGCAGAAGACATTTACACCGTGGGAAGCAAAATACTCCGACACGGGCACATGCAGGTAATGCGGCAGGCAGAGATGTACCACATCGGGATGCTCCTTTTCCAGAAGCTCCTCATAGTCCGTATAGAACGGCACGGCCTTTGCTGCAGCAGGCAGCTTTTCCTGCACAGCGGGATTGTTATCGCACACGGCACACAGTTCGATCTCAGGATTTGCCACAATGATGGGCAGATGAACCTGAAAGATGGTGCCGCAGCCAATGATCGCAGCTCTTTTCATGGAAACGCAACTCCTTGTAAGCCTGGAACAGGCATTGCTTTTTTCAGGGATACTGATTACTCGCGGACGGGGAACTTGCCCTCAGCCTCGATCAGCTTGTTCAGCTCAGCCGCATACTCCTCGGGATCGCAGGGGTTGGAGACCTCGCGGCCGGTCCATGCAGACAGCTGGCTGCTGTTTGCCAGGTTGACACCGTTGATGCCGTCCTCGCCGGGAGCCAGCAGCGGGCTGCCGGTCAGGATGTGAGCAGCAAAGTTCTGCATAACGGTGGTGTGCTGGAAGCCCCAGCCATCGTTGTTCTCAAAGGTCTCTTCGGTGTACAGCTTGGAGCCTGCACCGTTGCCGCTGGTCAGCATGGCAACTTCCATCATGTTCATGTGCTCGTTCAGGTAATCCTCAGTGCAGGGATTGCCTTCCTTATCGATGTAGTGGTAGACATGAGCGGTCTTGCTGTTGTCAACAACGATCTTGCCGCCGTCCAGGTCGATCTCCAGACGATCGGTGCCGATGGCATCGTGGGTGCAGGTGGTAAAGGTGCCGGTAGCGCCGTTAGCGAACTCGACCAGCATGGTCACGTCGTTCTCAACGCCGATGTTACGATGGCAGCCGTTGATATTCTTGGAGAAGACCTTCACGGGGATACCGCAGATCCACTGCCACAGGTCGAGCTGATGGGGAGCCTGGTTGACCAGGACACCGCCGCCTTCGCCGCCCCAGGTAGCACGCCATGCGCTCTGCTGGTAGTAGCTGTCAGGACGCCACCAGGAGTTGATCATCCACTGAGAGCGGCGGATCTCGCCCAGCTCACCGCTGGCAACGATCTCCTTGATCTTCTGATACAGCTTGTTGGTACGCTGGTTGAACATGATGCCGAAGGAAACCTCGGGGTGAGCCTTAGCGCAGGCGATCATCTTCTGAACATCCTTGCTGCGGACACCGGCGGGCTTCTCGCACAGAACGTTCATGCCATGCTCCATAGCGTAGATGGAGATCTCGTGGTGCAGGTAGTGAGGAACGGTGGTGATGATGGCATCAACAGTGCCGCTGGCGATCATATCCTTCCAATCCTTGAAGAAGGGCACATCGGGGTACTGCTCCTTGCACATCTTCTCCTTCTCGGGGTCGATATCACACAGAGCGCCCAGTGCGCAGTTGTCGGGGCACGGTGCGCAGACCATGCCGGGGAACGGAGCGGGAGCGTTGGTCAGGAAGCGAGCGTAGCTGCCGCCCTGAGCACCGATACCGATCAGGCCATAACGAATCTTTCCTTCAGTCTTTTCCATTTGAATCTTCTCCTTTTTTCCGTTACGTTAGAATTTTGCCAGAATATCGCACAGTGCGTGATACTGTGCGGCGTAACCTTCAGCACCGTTTTTATACTTGTTCTCACGGATGATGTTCTTTGCATCCGTGGTCTCAAGGCTCTGCAGGCTGTCAAACAGCACCAGATGCGGCTCAAGGGTCAGGAAGCCGGTATAGCCCTCTTCCACGATGGCCTTGTGCAGCAGCTCGGGGATCTTTCCCTCGCCGGTACCGCAGAGCACATTCTCCTTGTCGGTAGAAACGGCATCCTTGATGTGGATATATACAATGTACGGGCGGAGAGCATCCCAGCATTTGGCGGTATCCTCGCCGCACTGTACAAAGTTTGCAAAGTCGAATGCGGACTTGAAGTGTGCGCTGTTCAGCGTCTGCATCAGGTCAACACAGCGGGAAAGAACATCACCATAGATATCCTTCTCGTTTTCGTGCATCAGGATCACGTCGTGCTTCTCAGCAATGGCAATGAACTTGCGCAGCTTCTCGATGACAGCGTCACGATAGTCGGCAGGATCCTTGCCTTCCGGCATAAAGAAGCTGAACATGCGGATGTACTTGCAATTCAGGACCTTAGCGATCTCGCACAGCGTTTCCAACTGAGCACACTGCTTTTCAAAGCCCTCTTCATCATCGATCTTGACCTTGCCAATGGGACTGCCCAGGCTGGAAACGCCAACACCAGCGGCCTGCAGGCGGGGCAGCAGATCGGTCTTGACTTCCTCAACGGTAAAGTCGGCGATTCCTTTCTTATCTGCACTGCGCAGGCTGATGTACTGCATTCCAAGCTCACGGACTGTCTTGAGCTGCTCATCAAAAGAAGAGCTGATCTCGTCGGCAAAGCCGGAAATATAAATATCCTTCATAAAAATCTCCTTTTTTGTGTAGGATACAAGCCTTACTGTAACTAATATATCACAATTGTTAAAAAAATGCCGCACAAATCTTTTTCGGTTTTTTTAGCACATTATGCAACAGATTTTGCTGTTTTGTTGCATATCATAAAACAAGGTGCATCAAACCAATCTAGTGGGGTGAAAAAGGGAGAAAAACTGTGCAAAATGTCCATCTTTGACTTCGATTTCTTGGCAGCGAAAAATAGAACAGCAGGATTTACAATGTAAATGGCACAGGACGAAAACGGAATGATCGAGATCTGATCTCCGTTTCTTGACACACAAAATCCCCTCAGAGCTCTGACAGTGCTGTCGGAAATCTCTGAGGGGATTTTTCTATGCATCTGGGGCCGTGGGTTCTTCCGCCGCTATCCGGTGGGCCCGGGCGTATTCCCGGGGGCTCTGCCCGTATGCGCTGCGGAACGCTCTGTAGAAGTTTGCATAATCTTTGAAACCGCACAGTAGATAAGCCTCGTTCGGCACGGTTCCCCGTTCCAGCAGATCACATACCGCGTGGAGCCGCTGCTGCATCAGGTAACGATAAATGCTCGTGCCGGTCTTTTGGCTGAATCAGGTGATATTTGCTGACAAAGAACTGCTCCGCCAATTGGTCTATGGTCAGCGAGTCCGCCATCCCGTTTCACCCTCCTCAGCGAAGATAGAACGAAGCCATACATTTGGCCAGATCCTCTGGTCGTTCTGCAAAGTTTCCATAGCGCCAGCTGTTGAAAAAACCCATATATGCCCCGATGAACGAGTTGCGGAAGTATCGATTTTCGCCCGGCAATGAAACTGGCCATGGCACAAACTGTCTTGCATCCCCGACTTCGATGTTGGAGATCAGAACAAGGATGATCTTCTCGCTCAACGCATCACTGAAAAAACTGGTCAGATGGCAATCCATCAGGACACAAAGGTTCTTTCGCTCCGCATACGTCCAGCGGAACAGCGCAGTCAGGTTTTTTTCCAGGGTACTGTACGCCGGCAGCTGCCCCGCAAGCAGGGTCATCTGCCGGTCGAGATAATAATCCAGCACGTCGTCCTTGGACTCAAAGCTGCGGTAAAAGGTGGTTCGGTCGAGATCTGCCATGTGACACAGCTCTGTGACGGAGATCTTTTCCAGTGGCTTTTTCAGTAAAAGCTGAAACAGTGCTGTGCAAAATGCATCCTGATTTTTCTGCGCAACGGGGTTGATATGGTTCGTGTACATTGTGCGCTGTGTTCAGCTCCTTCCTCAAAATGATTGGCTTTATTGTACCATATTCTCTGAAATCTGCAAACAATCACATTACAGATGCAAAAACGATGCAAGAATCTTTTTTGTACAGAAACAGAATAACAAAAAAGTCCTATAAACCAGACGAAATTCATCGTAGATTCATAGGACTTTTGGAGCTACTGACCTGATTCGAACAGGCGACCTGCTCATTACGAGTGAGCTGCTCTACCAGCTGAGCCACAGTAGCACGCGTTCTGCAACGATAGATAGTTTAGCATAAAAGAGAATACCTGTCAAGTACTCCCTACGCAAAAACAATTCCAGAACTTTGCAAAAAGCCATCTCGTAATGATTTGCCCTATTCAATTCTTATCGTAAGCTTCACGAACTCTTTTTGCCAGGGAATTTTTCAGCTTATATTAGTTTCGCCTGCCCTGCCAGATACAGCATCCCCACTGCCGCACCGCAAAGTGGCAGGAGCAGAAACAGCATCCGGGCAAACTGACCCAAAAGCGCGCCTGTGCTGGGGGCCTGTCCTCCACGCCCGAAGGCGGCTGAACAGAGCCTTCCGCTTACCTGCAGTGCGGATGCGCCGAACGTGCACAGCGTTCCGGCCGCAAGGGATGCAGGGATACCGCAGACGCAGAGCAGCACAAATGCTGTCCGTGGGTTCAAATCCACAAGCAGCCTGGACGAAAGCAATCCGGAGCCTGTCCCATACAGCATCGCAAAAAGGAAGATGGGCAGCGGCCCCAGGGCGGAAAGCCCCAGGAACAGCACTGCCGTCAGCGCACTTGCCACAGTGAGAAATTCCGTTCGGAACAGGCGCACTGCCCCGGCGGCATCCTGCACAGAAAACAGGCTCTGCCAGCAGTTCAGGTAATAGGAGAGCGTTTCAGCATCGCCTGCCACACAACGCGCTGCCGCCACACCCGCCAGAAAGGTCCCCAGAAGATACGCCGCCGCCAGAAGGATAGTTTCCCTGCTCAGCTTGCCTCGGCGCACAGCGGTTCTCTCCGGTGTGTTTCTGCACCTCTCAGAGAACGCTGCCGGGATGGATTGCCTTTCATCCTGCGATGTCTCAGGATGAACTCCACCGTTCTTCTGTTTTAGCTGCTCTTCCTGTGCTGTCGGCATGATCGCTTCGGGCAGTGCTTTTGCCGCTGCGGTTTCCGGTGTCTCCTGATAGACCCACATACTTCCCTGTCCTCCTGTTTTTCTGCTGTAAATTCTCAATGCCGGTGCCGTTCTGTACGCAGGATACTGAACACCCCGCCCAGACAGCCAAAAACGAATACCAGTGCAAAGCGGGTCAGCTGCATTTCCGTTGGTTCAATGCCCTCCGAAAGACCGAACCCCAGCAGAAGCAGAACAAACAGTCCGCCCTGTACAGCACCGCAGATAAGGCCTCTGCTGTGATAGAAAAACGCCATGAGCCAGCCGCTGCAAAAGCTCCCGGCACAGACAATGGCACTGACCATGGGCCAGGCAGTGCTCTGTGCAAGGCTCTGGTTTGCCATCAGGTAGGCCAGCCCGGCCATGCAGGCGGCGGTGAATATCCCACCAATGCCGAATGCAGCCAGTGCTTCCAGGATGGGTAACTTCTTCTGTTCCAACATAAAAACCCGCCTCCCTGCACTACTGTATGCAGAGGGGCGGGTAAAAAAGACCTTGCTTTTAGAGATTACTTCTTTGCGTTGGCAGGAGCATTGTCCATGTTCAGCTTCTCAACAGAGCTGATCGCATTCTTGGTGAAGCGGATCTTCACACGGTCGGAACCGGTCTCCAGAACAAAGGTGTCATCCTTGATGGCGACCACACGGCCAACAATACCGCCGATGGTCACGACCTGATCACCGATCTCCAGAGCTGCACGCATGGCAGCATCCTTCTTCTCCTGCTTCTTCTGGGGACGATAGATCATAAAGTAGAGCAGGACCAGCATCAGAGCCAGGGTGAAGAACAGGCTGATATAGCTTTCAGTGGTAGTAGTCAGAAATTGCATGGGACAAAGTCTCCTCTCAAAATTCAGATAAACTCATTATAACCGCTTCTGCTCCCTCTTGCAAGGGAAAAGCATGAAAAAGCTCAAATTCTTGTATCCAGCAGCTTGACATAACGGTCATGGAAGGTGGTAAAGGTGCCTGCATCCAACTCATCGCGGATACGCTCCATCAGGTGGTTGTAGAACCACAGGTTGTGCATAACGGCCAGACGCATGCCCAGCAGCTCCTCTGCCTTGAACAGGTGGCGGATATAGGCACGGGAGTAGTTCCGGCAGGCCGGGCAGCCACAGGTAGGGTCAATGGGGCGCTCGTCCCGCTCATACTTTGCGTTCTTGATATTGATGATGCCGCCCCAGGTGTTCAGGTGGCCATGGCGGGCATTGCGGCTGGGCATGACGCAGTCAAACAGATCCACGCCGCGGGAAACTGCCTCGATCATGTTGCCAGGGGTGCCGACACCCATCAGATAGCGGATCTTATCCTTGGGCATATAAGGCTCCACCTCGCTGATCATCTCGTACATCACCTCAGCAGGCTCACCCACGGCCAGACCGCCGATGGCGTAGCCGTCCAGCTCCAGCTCCGCGATCTGCTTCATGTGCTCTACACGCAGATCAGCAAAGGTGCATCCCTGATTGATGCCGAACAGCAGCTGGTCGGGGTTGGTGGCCTTGCCCTCCTGCTTCAGGCGGGCCATCTCAGCCTTGCAGCGCTTGAGCCAGCGGGTGGTGCGCTCACAGCTGGCTTTGGAGTACGCGTGCTGGGCAGGATTCTCCACACACTCATCAAAGGCCATTGCGATGGTGGAGCCCAGGTTTGCCTGGATCTGCATACTCTCCTCAGGGCCCATAAAGATGCGGTGGCCGTCCAGATGAGAGGCAAAGGTCACGCCTTCCTCCGTGATCTTACGCAGCTTGGACAGGCTGAACACCTGGAATCCGCCGCTGTCGGTCAGGATGGGGCCGTTCCAGCGGGTAAACTTGTGCAGGCCGCCCATATCGGCTACCAGCTGATCACCGGGGCGCAGATGCAGGTGGTAGGTGTTGCAGAGCATCACCTGGGTGCCGATCTGCTGCAGATCCTGCGCGGACAGGCCACCCTTGATGGCACCGGCGGTGGCAACATTTTGGAAAGCCGGGGTCTGCACCGTGCCGTGTACGGTCTTGAACTCGCCCCGCCGGGCGTTGTGCTCCTGCTTGAGCAGCTTAAAAGTGGTCAAAGAAGGCATAAGTTTTTTCCTTTCTGTGTACGGAAAACAGCCGTACAGCCTTGTGCCGCCGGGCAGGCGGCAGGTTCAGAAGTGGTGGATACCGAGCTGCCGAAACGGTTCCGGCAGTGTTTTGGGCTTTTGGGAGAGCGGGTGCTGAGGGATCACAGGATCAGCATCGCATCGCCGAAGGAAAAGAAGCGGTACTTTTCCTCTACGGCAACTTTATAGGCAGCCATGGTCTTTTCGTAGCCGTAGAGGGCAGAGACCAGCATGATGAGGGTGCTTTCCGGCAGGTGGAAGTTGGTGATCAGGCCATCGATGCAGTTGAACTTGACACCCGGGTAGAGAAAAATAGAGGTATTGCCGCTGCAGGCCTTGATCTCGCCATATTTTGCGGCGGCGGCTTCCAGCGTGCGGCAGCTGGTGGTGCCAACGGCGATCACGCGGTGCCCAGCGGCCTTGGTTTCCTGGATGCGCTGAGCAGTCTCCTCGCTGATGGAATACCACTCACTGTGCATCTTGTGATCCGAGATCTCGTCCTCCTGCACGGGGCGGAAGGTTCCCAGACCCACATGCAGGGTAACCTCGGCAATGCCGACACCCTTGGAACGGATGGTATCCATCAGCTCCGGGGTGAAGTGCAGGCCTGCCGTGGGTGCAGCAGCGCTGCCCAGCTCCTTGGCATAGACCGTCTGATACTGGCTCTGATCTTCCAACTGCTTGGTGATGTAGGGTGGCAATGGCATCTTGCCAAATTCATCCAGTTTTTCATAAAGGGTCTCGGTGTCATAATAGAATGTAACAAACTTGTTGCCATCCTCCAGCGTTTCGTCCACCACAGCGGTCAGGGTGCCGTCACCAAAACTAACCTTGGTACCGGGCTGCATCCGCTTGCCGGGCTTTGCCAGGCACTCCCACTGATCTCCCTTGACCTGCCGCAGAAGCAGCAGCTCGCACACAGCACCGGTAGGCTGCTTGACACCCACGATGCGAGCGGGCAGCACCTTGGAGTTGTTGACCACCAGCAGGTCACCCGGCTCAAGATATTCCGGCAGATCGCGGAAAATCCGGTGCTGGATGCTGTCGTCCTTCTGGCTCAGAACCATGAGCCGGGCCGAGTCTCTGGGGTCTGCAGGCTCCTGTGCAATGAGTTCTTTGGGTAAATCGTACCAAAAATCTTTTTTTAACATCTTTGCATTTGCCTTTCCGATGATTGACACGAGTGCCGTATCAATGTTATCATAAAATCTGTATAAACAGTATCTATTATATTGCAAGGTCGGCTGGTTTGCAAGCCGTGTTCGATGTAAATTTGCTTTTATTGAAAGGAAAGGTGCTGGAAATGGAAAAACAGTATAAAGTTGGTATCGTTGGCGCAACGGGCATGGTGGGGCAGCGTTTTGTGACCCTGCTTGAGAATCATCCCTGGTTCAAGCTGACCACGCTGGCCGCGTCCGGCCGCAGCGCAGGCAAGACCTATGAGGAGGCCGTTGGCAGCCGCTGGGCAATGACTACCCCGATGCCCGAGAGCGTCAAGAAGATGGTCGTGCTGGATGCCGCCAAGGTGGAAGAGGTCGCTTCTCAGGTCGATTTCATCTTCTGCGCAGTCAATATGCCCAAGGCCGAGATCAAGGCACTGGAAGAGGCTTACGCAAAGGCCGAGTGCCCTGTGGTCTCCAACAACAGCGCAAACCGCTTTACCCCGGATGTGCCCATGGTCGTGCCTGAGATCAACGCGGACCACATTGAGATCATCCCTGCCCAGCGCAAGCGTCTGGGTACCAAGCGCGGCTTCATTGCGGTCAAGTCCAACTGCAGCCTGCAGAGCTATGTGCCTGCCCTGCATCCTCTGATGAAGGAGTTTGGTGTCAACAAGGCTCTGGTCTGCACCTATCAGGCCATTTCCGGTGCAGGCAAGACCTTTGACCGGATGCCCGAGATCGTAGATAACGTCATCCCCTACATCGGCGGTGAGGAAGAGAAGAGCGAGCGCGAGCCGCTGAAGCTGTGGGGCCACATCGAGGGCGATCAGATCGTCAACGCCGAGAAGCCCACGATCACTGCGCAGTGCTTCCGTGTCCCCGTTTCTGACGGCCACACCGCTGCCGTATTTGTAAGCTTTGACAAAAAGCCCACCCAGGAGCAGATGCTCGAGGCCTGGGCTAACTTCCGCGGCCCTGCACAGGAGCTGAACCTGCCCAGTGCACCCAAGCAGTTCCTGCACTACTTCACTGAGCCCGATCGTCCTCAGCCCAAGCTGGATCGCAACACAGAGAACGGCATGGCTGTCTGCATCGGCCGCCTGCGCGAGGACACCCTGTTTGACTACAAGTTCGCCTGCATGAGCCACAACACCCTGCGCGGCGCTGCCGGCGGTGCCGTGCTGCTGGCTGAGCTGCTGGCAGCAAAGGGCTATTTTGACTGAACAACACATTCCTGACGGAGCGTACAAAGGAGTTTTATACTATGAAGAATCCTGTCTTTACCGGCGCGGCGGTGGCGATCATCACCCCCATGTACGAAGATGGCAGCATCAACTTTGATGAGCTGGGCCGCATCATTGAAGATCAGATTGCACGGGGCACCGATGCTATTGTGATCTGCGGAACTACCGGCGAATGCTCTACCATGACCGATGAGGAGCAGCTGGCCGCCATCAAGTTTACGGTCGAGACGGTCAATCACCGGGTGCCTGTTATTGCGGGTGCTGGTTCCAATGATACCGATCACGGCTGTGCACTGGCAGCAAAGTCTGCTGCCTGCGGTGCCGATGCCCTGCTGCTTGTGACCCCCTATTACAACAAGACCACGCAGGCAGGTCTGGTGGCCCACTTTACCGCTATGGCCGAGGCGGGCGGCATCCCTGTTATCCTGTATAATGTGCCTTCCCGTACCGGCCTGAACATCACCCCCGAGACAGCGCTGGAGCTGAGCCGGAATCCGCTCATCAACGGCATCAAGGAGGCCTCCGGCAACATCTCTCAGGTGGCCAAGATCGCTCAGCTGTGCGGTGACGAGCTGAACATCTACTCTGGCAACGATGATCAGGTGGTTCCCCTGCTGTCTCTGGGCGGTAAGGGTGTCATCAGTGTGGTCTCCAATGTCAAGCCTGAGCTGGTGCACAACTGCTGCAAGGCATGGTTTGAGGGCGACACCAAAACTGCCTGCAAGCTGCAGCTGGAGATCCTGCCCTTGGCGGATGCACTCTTCTGCGAAGTAAATCCCATCCCTGTCAAGTACGCCATGAATGTGCTGGGCTGGGAGGCCGGTTCCTGCCGTCTGCCGCTGGTCGAGCCCAGTGATGCCCACAAGGAGAAGATCGAGCAGGCACTGGAGGCCGAAGGTTTGATTCGGGAATAAACGAAACAACGCACAATGCCCGGTGGAATTGGTTCCTCCCGGGCATTTGCCGTTACAACAGAAAACGAGGAAACAAAAATGACGGATATTATCATTCAGGGCATTGGCGGCCGGATGGGTCACGCCCTCTGCGAGATGATTGCAAACCGGAGTGACTGCCGCGTGGTCGCCGGGATCGACCAGCAGGACGGTGAACAGAACGGCATCCCCGTATACGACAGTCTGGAAAAGCTGGACGGCAAGGGCGATGTCATCATTGATTTCAGCGCTCCTGCTGCTGTGGAAAAGGCACTGACCTATTGCGAAGCACACAAGATGCCCATCGTGGTCTGCACCACTGGCCTTTCCGAAGAGCTGCAGCTGAAGGTGGTGCAGCTGTCCCGCATTGTGCCCGTGTTCAAGAGCGCCAACATGTCCATCGGCATCAACCTGCTGTCGGAGCTGTGCAAGCGTGCATCGGCCATTCTGGGTGCAGACTATGATGTGGAGATCGTGGAGCAGCACCACCACAACAAGCTGGATGCCCCCAGCGGCACTGCCCTGATGCTGGCCGATGCCATCAACGAAGAGAACAACGGCGCATATCATTATGTTTACGACCGTTCCTCTGTGCGCCAGAAGCGCGACCCGAAGGAAATCGGCATCAGCTCTGTGCGCGGAGGCAGCATCGTGGGCGACCACGAGGTGCTGTTCTGCGGTCCGGACGAGGTCATCACTCTCAAGCATACTGCATATTCCCGCAGTGTTTTTGCAAATGGCGCAATAAATGCTGCTGTCTATCTTGCAAAAAAGGAGCCGGGCCTGTACAATATGGGTAACATGATCGCAGAGCTGTAAGGTCTCTGCGTCTTCCACCATTTTGAGCGGCAGGAGGGCTGACGGAATGGAGCAGGCAAGACACGCTGCATCCACGAAACGACATTCGCGGCACGAACTGCAGAACCGGCGAAAACGAAAACCCGTTTTTCTGAGGATGATGGGAGTGCTGCTGGTGGCTGGTGCGGCATTGGCCTGCTTTGGCTTCTGGCGCTTCCAGACTCCCGGCATCGTGCTTGGCCCCTTTGAGGACGAGCCTTCGACCGCTGAAAGCGTTCCCCCGCCCGAACCGGAACCGCAGCCTGTTACAACCACACTGCGTTTTTCGGCCACCGGGGACAATCTGATCCATGCTCCCATCTATAAACAAGCAGCCCGCCGGGCAGCGGAAGGCCAGCGTTATAATTTTGACTACTGCTACGAGCACCTGCTGGATTTTTATGCCGCGCAGGATGTAAACTGGATCAACCAGGAAACGCTCTGCAGCAAGGAACTGGAGCCTTCCACCTATCCCTGCTTTTCTACCCCCGGTGAATGCGCAGAGGCTCTTTACCGGGCAGGCATCCGGGTATTCAGTCTTTCCAACAATCACACCTACGATAAAGGTGCCAAAGGTATCACAGCAACGCTGCGGTTCTGGGACGAGATGCCGGAAGATGTGGTCACGACCGGCCTGTGGTACGGAGAGAGCGATTATGGCACCATCCCCCTGCAGACGGTGAACGGTGTGACGATCGCCTACCTCTCCTACACCGACCACACCAATGGCATCCCGCAGAGCAGTGCAATGACGGCCAATGTCATCTACACCAGCCAGCGGGACGTGATGGAACAGCAGGTGCGCAGGGCGCGTGAGCTGGCCGATTTTGTGGTGGTGGGAGTTCACTGGGGCGTGGAGGATAGCCACAAGATCACCCAGACCCAGCGGGACCTCGCCCAGCAGCTTTCCGACTGGGGTGCGGATGTTATTCTGGGCACGCACCCTCATGTGGTGCAGGATGCCGAGTGGAAGATCTCTGTGGATGGCCGCCAGACCTTTGTAGCCTATTCCCTGGGAAATTTCCTCAGCACCCAGAGCAAACCGGATCAGCTCATCGGTGCCATCCTGACACTGGAGCTGAACAAGACGACGGACCCGGATGGCAGCGTTTACTGCGTTGTCGCTTCCCCGCAATTACATCCCACCGTGACCCACTATGATGCCGGTAAATCCAACGTCCGCACCTACCTCTTCCAGGAATATACGCCGGAGCTGGCGCAGGCGCACGGTGTCCGGGCCGCCTACCCCAGCTTTGGGATAGAGTACATCCAGAACGTATTACAGACCAACATCAACAGCGCGTTTTTGGCGCTCGCCTGAATTTGCAGCCCTTTGGGGCAGATTGGAGTGTTCATTATGTATGGTGTTTCCAAAATCAACATTGAGCCCAGCCTGATGATGATCAGTGTGCAGGATGTGGAGTTCAAGGGCAACAGCCTGGCCCGCTACCTGCAGATCTTTGCCGATACCGGCGTTGTGGTGGATATGATCAGTCAGAGCGCCCCTCACGGTACCAACATTGATTTCAGCTTTACCGCATCTGCCAGTGATCTGACACTGGTGATGAAGGCCATTTCTGCCGCCAATCTCGACAAGGATGCCAAGGCTTCCCCGCTGATCAGCGTTGGTTACTCCAAGCTGAACCTCTTCGGTGAGGACATGGTCACCAGCTGCGGTGTAGCTGCCCGGGCCCTGAACGCACTGGCCATGGCTGACATCGAGGTTCTGCTCATCACCACCAGCGATCTGGATATTTCTCTGCTGGTGCGTAGTGAGAACGAGGACTCCGCTTACGATGTGCTGAAGAAGGCCTTTGGGCTGTAAGTGCCCTTCTCTATAAACATTACACAAACGTAAAAAGCCCGGCGGCATCCAAAATCGGATGCCGCCGGGCTTTTATCATACGCTGGTTCTAAAAGATTACAGAGTCACTTTGTGGTAGATCTTCTTGCCCTTCTTGATGACGATACCGTTCTTCAGCTGATCAGCGGTAAAGCTGACAGTGGGAGCGCCCACCTTTTCACCATCCACCAGGACACCGCCCTGCACAACCAGGCGGCGGGCCTCGCCGTTGGAAGCGGCCAGACCGGCCTTGACCATGAGAGTCAGAATGCCGATGGAGCCATCGGTCAGATCCGCTTCGGTCAGCTGAGTGGAGGGCATGTGCTCAGTGTCGGCAGCACCGCTGAATAGGGCACGGGCAGCGTTCTGGGCCTTCTCAGCCTCTTCCTCGCCGTGCACCATTTTGGTCAGCTCGTAGGCCAGGATCTCCTTGGCCTCGTTCAGACGCTGATCCTTCCAGGTGCTCATCTCATCAATCTGCTCCAGCGGAAGGAAGGTCAGCATCCGGATGCACTTCATCACATCAGCATCGCCGACATTGCGCCAGTACTGGTAGAACTCAAAGGGACTGGTCTTGTTGGGGTCGAGCCAGACCGCATTGCCTGCAGTCTTGCCCATCTTCTTGCCCTGAGAATCAGTCAGCAGAGTAATGGTCATCGCGTAGGCATCCTTGCCCAGCTTGCGGCGGATCAGCTCAGTGCCGCCCAGCATGTTGCTCCACTGGTCATCGCCGCCGAACTGCATATTGCAGCCGTAGTGCTGGAACATGTAGTAGAAGTCGTAGCTCTGCATGATCATGTAGTTGAACTCAAGGAAGGACAGGCCCTTCTCCATGCGCTGCTCATAACACTTGGCGCGGAGCATGTTGTTGACGGAGAAGCAGGCACCCACATCACGCAGCAGCTCAACATAATTCAGGTTCAGCAGCCAGTCGGCATTGTTCAGCATCAGAGCCTTGCCCTCAGAAAAATCGATGAACTTCTCCATCTGCTTCTTGAAGCAGGCTGCATTGTGAGCAATATCCTCCTTGGTCAGCATTTTGCGCATATCGGTACGGCCAGAGGGGTCACCGATCATGGTGGTGCCGCCGCCGATCAGGGCAATGGGCTTATTGCCAGCCATCTGCAAGCGCTTCATCAGGGTCAGGGCCATAAAATGGCCTGCAGTCAGGCTGTCTGCAGTGCAGTCAAAGCCAATATAGAAAGTGGCCTTGCCGTTGTTGATGAGGTCAATGATCTCATTGTCGGTGATCTGGGCTACCAGACCGCGAGCCTGCAGTTCTTCGTAAAGGGTCATGGGATTATCCTCCTGTTTTATCGGGCAGAGGACAAAAGAAAACGCCCCCTGCCAAAAATGAATTTGGCAGAGGGCGAGAAAATCGCGGTACCACCTCTGTTTGCCGCCCCCTCACGGAAACGGCCTCACGAGTGCGCCCCACAGAGATGGGATACACTCCTGCGTTTGTAACGCTCGCACGCGGCACAGCCTACTAGCCAAAGCATTCAGCCTGCAACTCCGGGAGGTATTTCCCCTGTTGTTCTGCACACCCCTTGCACCAACCGGGGTCTCTCTGGGCAGACACTAACAAGGTACTTGTTCCCTTCAACGTCTTTCAACAAAAATCAGTTTAGCACAAATCAGCAGGGTTGTCAATCACCGGTTTCATGCTCGGCCAGCCCCAGCATCTCTCTGGCATTGGCACGGGAAAGCTCCGTGACATGGTCACCAGAAATGATATGCGCCAGTGCGTCCACTCTTCCCTCGGTATCCAGCGGGTGGATCTCGGTATAGGTTCGCTCATTCGTGATATTCTTCTGGATAAGCAGATGGCAGTCGGCCAGTGCAGCGATCTGCGCTGTGTGGGTGATGCAGAGGATCTGGTGATCTTTTGCGCTCTGTTTGAGCACCTCACCGATGCGGCTGGCCGCCTTGCCGGATACGCCGCTGTCGATCTCATCGTAGATGACCGTAGGCACTGCGTCCTTATCGGCCATGGCATTTTTGATTGCCAGCGTGATACGGCTCAGTTCACCGCCGGAAGCGATTTTTGCCAGCGGCTTGGGATCCTCACCGGGGTTTGTGGAAATATAAAACTCCACGCTGTCCTGGCCATGGCTGGCCAACGGGCCGCGGGTATGGCGCAGGGTCATGCGGACACCGGGCATGTTCAAAAAATCCAGTGTGCCGGAGATGCGCCTGTTCAATTCCTCAAAGGCTTTCAGGCGGGTCTGGGTCAGCACCTCGGCCTTATCCCGGGCAAGTACATAGAGCCGATGCTTTTCAGCCTGCAGATGCTCTGTCCGCTCCTGTGAGAATTGGATGCGGTCCAGCTCTTCCCTTGCCTGCTGTCCAAAGGCGATGATATCTTCCACAGTATCACCGTATTTTCGCTTGAGCTTGTAGATCAGATCCATCCGCTGTTCGATCTCATCCAGCTCTGCATCATTCGTCTCGTAGCCCTCCAGCCGCCCGATCAGGTCAGCAGAAAGGTCTTTTGCGGTGTAATAAAGATCCAGCAGCTGTCCGGCGGCAGCAGAAAGGCCGCTGTCCAGTTGGGCGGCTCCATCGATCGCATTGGAGGCTTCCCCCAGCAGATCAACGGCACCCGGGGCATCATCTCCGCCCGAAAGCAGCGCATAGCTCTGGGAGATGCGCTCCCGGATGGTGGAGGCATTTGCCAGCACCTTACGGCGGGCCATCAGCGTCTCCTCTTCGCCTGCGGTCAGGCTGGCATCCTCGATCTCCTGTACCTGATAACTCAGCAGATCGATCTTTCGCTGTTTTTCACCCTCATCGGTGATGATGGCATCCAGCTCCTTTTTGACCTTGATAAGCTCCCGGTAAACAGCATAATACTCCTGATACACCGCCCCGTTCTGGGCGTAGGCATCCAGGATACCCTCATGGCGGGCCGGGTTCAACAGGCCTACGGAATCGTGCTGGCCGTTGATGTTGATGAGCCCACCGCACAGTTCCCGCAGAATGGCTGCTGTGGCAGGCATTCCGTTGATGCGGCAGGTGCTCTTGCCCTCGGCAGTGATCTCACGGCTCAGGGTCAGCGCTTCTGAGCGCTCATATCCTGCCTTTTCCAGGCTGTCCAGCACTGCAGGCGGAACATCATCAAATGCCGCCCGGATGACTGCTTTTGCAGCCCCCGTGCGCACCAGATCCTTGGAGGTGCGGTTGCCCAGAATGGCATTGATGGAGTCGATCAGGATAGATTTGCCCGCACCGGTCTCGCCGGTAAGGACATTCAGGCCCTTCTCAAAATGCACGTTGGCCTTCTGGATGACTGCAACATTTTCAATTTGCAGACTGCTCAACATGTTCGTTCTCTCCTGCCTTTATTTCTGCCCGATGTAATGCCCAAGCTCGGTGCAAATGGTCTTTGCGTCCCGCTCTGAGCGGGCCACGATCAGAAAGGTATCGTCACCAGAAAGGGTGCCGACCACATTTTTCCACTTGAGTGCGTCAAACACCTCGCAGGCCGCATTGGCCATGCCAGAGTAGCACTTTACCAGCACCACATGGCCCGCAAAGTCCACCCCCAGGACAGATTCATGGAAGATGGTCTCAAACCGGGCCTGCATCTTGGGGTTAAGTGCCTCGCTGTGGCTGGAAACATAGCGGTAGCCGGTGGTGGTGGCAGCTTTGACAAGGTTCATCTCCCGGATATCGCGGGAAATGGTCGCCTGTGTGGCATCAAAACCTTCCTTGCTCAGGTACTCCAACAGAGTCTCCTGTCGGCTGATGGGATTCTCCTGGATCAGACGCAGGATGGTCTGCTGCCGCTGCTGCTTGCTT
>UMHX01050412.1_pt1 | contig 22989 bp, 12 predicted proteins | sample 1965651 | NCBI WGS metagenome assembly UMHX01 (sample SAMEA4836109, study PRJEB28245) | human gut metagenome | biome: gut microbiome; material: fecal sample | place: Denmark | collected 2008 | reverse complement strand
TTTTGTCGGGAACCGTCAGGCTGTGACCTTGAATACAAGAAAGACATGACAAGTACCTTTGCGACACAATTCTCATCAGGCAGACCGAAAGTTGGGATGCGAGGATAGAATGCCTATGGCAGAAGTTACGATAAAAGGAACTTCCGTAAAATTGGGATGCAGCGAAAAAAGAAAATATCGGTGCGATTATCTTCTCTTTTGACTGTGAATATAAAAGTAAGGGGGAGAACTTCGGTAAAGGTTTAGTTTAGTCTATTAGCTTATATATATGCTAAACTAAAGTAAACTAAATATAGGCAGATATATTGGACTGCCTGTATAGGTGTTTTGAGGGAAATGGTTACCTTTGCAAAAAACAATGTTCCTTGAAAGAAACAGAGATTTGTCCTTTTTTCTTTTGGCTGTAGTTATTCATCCATAGATGACTGCAACAATCACTCTTGGCGAGAGGATGAAAATCGTGTGAAAAGACTTGGAAAAATACTCAAAGTACGAACAAGTGAAGAGAAAGAAAGGTAGTGCAAACAAAAAAACAAGAAAATAAGATAATTCGTGTTTCTGTTCCTAATTTGTTTCTTGATAAAAACACATCACAATATAAACTATTAATTTACAAGATATTATGATGTGAAATTTTGAGATATAACTAAATTTACCAGATTTTCGCTCGAAACGCCTTGCGGTCTTATTCTATACTATATCTTAATCGGTACGGGAAACCGTGTTTCTCCGTACCGTATTTCTCCTATGTTCATGCAAAGATAGGATTTTCAGTCGAAATTTTCTCATTTTTCGCTCTTTTTCTGCATGATACCGTATTCTTTCATCTTGTTGTACAGGGTCGTGCGGCTGATACCCAGCAGTCCGGCAGTCACTTCGCGGTTCCCGTCCGCCTGTGCCAGTGCCCGCACGATACGCTCCCTTTCCTCATTTCCGTCTTTCAGCAGCAGGGAGCTGCCTGCCTGTGCCGTACTTTCCGCTTCCAGCTTGTCGGCTCCTATCAGCCTTCCTTCCGTCAGCAGGACGGCGGAACGCACCGTCTGTTTCAGTTCCCTCACATTTCCTGCCCACATCCGCCTCATGAGTTCCTTTTCCGCCTCCTTGTCGAATCCTTCCGTATGCCGTCCCAGTTCCTCGTTGGCAAGCTCCCGGAAAAACTCCGCAAGGGGCAGTATGTCCTCCCGGCACTCCCGTAGCGGCGGTATCTTGATGACAAACTCCTTCAGGCGGTGATACAGGTCCCGCCGGAAACGTCCTTCCTCCACTGCCTTCTCCAGATTCTCGTTGGTCGCCGCCACGATGCGCACATCCGCTTTCCGCTCGCGGGTGCAGCCCGTCGGACGGTAGCATTTGGTCTGCAGCGCACGCAGCAGTTTCTGCTGTACCTCAGCGGGCAGGTTGCCCACCTCGTCCAGAAACAGCGTGCCGCCGTCAGCTTCCGCCATGCAGCCCTTCTTTCCGGTTATGGCTCCCGTAAATGCGCCTTTCTCGTATCCGAACAGTTCGGATGCAGCCAGCTCCCGTGTCAGCATACCGCAGTCTATCGCGACAAACGGCCCTTTCTGCCGGGTACTCTGCGCATGTATCTTTTCTGCTACGTGTTCCTTGCCCGTGCCGTTCTCACCAAGTATCAATACCCCTATATCCGTCGGAGCAACCAGTGAGATACGATGGTTTATTTCCTGAAATGCCGTACCCTTGCGTTCAAATATGAAAATTTTATGTTTTGCTTCAGCTTTGTCTACCAGTTCCCTTATCCGGAGTAACAACTTTTCTTGTAATAGTTTTTTAGGAATATAATCTTCTGCACCAAGTCTCATGGAGCACACTGCTGAAGCCACTTGTGCATAGTCGGTCATAACGATAAAGGGATTCATCATGCCAGAAGCACGCATATATTCCAGTAATACCGTACATTCTCCGTCAGGTAGGCGCAAGTCAGAAAGCACAATATCCTCCTCCTCCAATGTAGCCAGTAATTTGTGTGCACTGACACAGTCATATGCAGTTCTAGTTGTGTAACCTTCATTTTCCAGCATATCGCATACATAATCACGAAACACAAGGTTGTCCTCTATTATTATTATTCCCATTTTGTTTTTTCTTTCTCCTTTTTGGCAAGCCGGATAATTTTCTTACCCTGCATAAGCACATTCTTAACTTTTGCATGTATTTCTTCCATTGTCCGATTTTTATGTATCGCTTCATATAATTCTTCTAATGGCTGTTCAGCCTTTATCAACATCCATGAGCTACGGATATGGTGTATCCAGTTGTCTATCTTATTATAGTCTGCATCATTCATGGCCTCACTGAGAACTATCATTTCTTTTTCTGTTTCATTTATTAAACACTCCAATCTGTACTGTTTGTTTCCGTAGACAAATAGTGGTGCCAAATCAATATATCTCATTTGTTTGTCTTCAATGCACCGCTTCGTTACAGCCAGCAGTTCATTCATTGAAAACGGCTTGAATAGTACGGCGGAAAATCCGTCCTGTTCCAGTTCTTCTTCCGTAATACTATCTGAACCGGTTATCGCTACTATCGGAATAGTACGTGAATTACCTATGTCTGATGAGCGGAGAAGTTCCAATACCTCATAACCGCTGATATCCGACATTTTCAAATCAGTAGTCAATAAATCATAGTGGTTACCACGTAATTTCTCAGTAAGTTGGATCACATTCGTGCAAGTTTCACAATTTACTCCGTTTTGTTCGAACATGTCATGTAGCATGCCAAGTATCATCTGGTCGTTGTCTATAGAAAGAACAGAGCAACAGGATATATGGCATGTTGTACCATTGGAAAATGGTTGTTTTTCTGTTCCATCAGCTATTTTCAATGGCAGTGTAACAGTGAATCTACTTCCTTTTTCTGATACACTTTCCACAGTGATATTCCCATCCATAAGTTCTGTAAGACTCCTTACGATAGCAAGCCCAAGTCCGAATCCGTCTTGTGTAGAGGCGTTGCTAAGTCGTTCAAAAGGTTTGAAAATCTGTTCCTGTTTTTCTTTGTTGATACCAGTACCAGTATCATCTACTGTTAATATGAAATCTCCATCTGAATATTTTGTACTCAGTCTGACTTTGCCTTCTATGGTAAACTTCAGTGCATTCGACAGTAAATTACTTCCGATACGGAGTATTAGATTTCGGTCACCCATAACCACTTCATCTGTCTCATTGATCACTTCAAACAACAACTTTTTCTTTTCCATCTGAGGCCTAAATTCAGTTTCCAATGTATCAGCTATGTTTTTCAACTTAAACGGCTGGAGATGTACGATTTCCTTTCCACTATCCAAACGGAAATAATTCAATAATGTATCTATCATAATAGCCATCCGTTCGGATGCATCTTGTATTGTTTCGGCATGACGACTACAAAGAGGACTTTCTTCATTCATTGCAATCATTTCTGCATAACCATGTATGGCTGAAAGCGGAGATCGTAGTTCATGAGTTATGGTTTGCATTATATTTTGTTTTTCTTTAGTCAATTCCTCGTTCTGGCTTATTATTTCTTGCAACCTCATTAAAAGTTCTTCTCTTTTCCTCTTTAGCATAACATTACGTTCAATAAAAAAAAAGATGAATAATATAAGAATGATAGCCAAGAAGATTATGGAAAATAGTCGAAATGAGTAATCATATACATTTGTTATTTTCTGTTCCTTTTCTCTTAAATCGTTTTCTAAATAATCAACAAGTCTCTCAAATGTCTTATTAATTCTCCTATTGCGCATACGCAAACTATCAGCATAAGTATTTGTTGCTTGTAATTGTTTTATTTGCATAGTAACCAAACTATCGCTGAAAATATTTAATTCTTTAGAAGATGGCATGGTAAGTACTTTTTCTTTCATTCCTAAAAAACCACCAATACCTTTTTTCTTTCGTTCAATAGTATAAATGCGTGATGCACGTTTTACCACTGCTGGTAGTTGGTTTGTTAATAAATCTTCTATATCTTTCTGATTCTCAAAACACTGCATTATTTTTTGTAAATTCACTTCTTTTTCTGTCAGCAGTTTTCGTAAAGTATCTATTGAGTTTGAGAATTTACAGTCTTTACAATGGGATTTTAGTCTTTGTAATGTGAATTCTGTTTGTTGAATCCTTTTATGATAATTTTCACAATCTGATTTATTCCATGTGATGACACACTCTCCTAATGTAGCAAGTTCTATCATATGACTATGTGCCAAATTAATGTTATAACGTAAAAAACAATTTTCTTTAGCTTCTATATTTATCTTCTGAATATGTTTACGTTCATTAATTAAAATGGAAGTTATACAGCCTATAAAAATTATTAGAGCAAAAAATCTTCCTAAAGTTTTTGTATTTAGAACATTTCTTCTCATTTAATATTAAAATATTATCATTAAGCACTGTTGTCTATAGATAAATTATTATTACATTTTATTTTTATACTTAATAAAAAATTAGCGATAATACTTAGCCTCATTTTATGCCATATCCACATTGGTTTTAACGACAGCAACTTTTACGGTCTTATGAAATGGAATAAAGCTTGATATTATAGCAAAAACAATTGCCGCCATCAACAAATATCCAAAAATGATCTTTATGGATAATAGTAATCCTTGTGTTTGCAGCATATCATAAATATTACTGTTCGCAAGCAATGATGAAGTATCATATCCCCAACCTTTTGAAAGAGCATCATTAAATGACTGTGTATATCTTTGGACTGCATCAAAGTTGGTCAGTGTCAAATGATCAGATAAACAATTCATACTATTAATCTGCAATCTGTACAGCCAATTGCTTAGAACAGAATAAGAAATAACGGGTGCAAGGGCTGAACGGGTAGTAATCATAAAAAAAGTATTTGAAACAAGATAGGGTACATTCAAATCTTCAGCCGTATATACCCCAAAAGCTATGATCAACAGCATCATACCCATTCCTTTGAGAATCATGGGGAAAAATAAAAACTCATATTTACTTTCCGGACTTATTTCAAAATACACAAAAGCAAAATATAAGGCATACATCCATAAAGCTGCAGAGATGAGATACCGGAATCTCCATCTTTGAAAACGAAACCACCAAAAACCTATTATTCCAGCAAAAATGTAACCTGGTATTGACCATAAAGACAGTAAGTTGGCATGCACACTGTCAAGATTTAAAATATTATTGACATAGCTGTTTATCAATGTAGTATCACTATTAAAAAATATACAGATGAACATAAACAAATAACCTATAACTGACTTTATATGCTTTAAGGGGCGTAAATAAATATAAGGTTTATTGGCAAAACGCTGATGGATGAGAAATAAGACCAGAAACAATACTCCACCGATAGAAAATCCACATATTATATCCGAACTGAACCAGTCCAGTATTTTTCCGTATATGGATACAAAAACAATCATCAGATAGGCTAAACTGACAAGAAATATACTTCTATAATTAATCTCCTTCAATGGAATGATTTCAGGCTTTCTGGCATTTCTAAAACAGATTAAGACAAAAAACATGGTAATCAGCAGCAGGACTATCACAAAATAGTAAGTATATTGCCATTGGTAATTATAGGCCAGCCATGCGGTAAGTGGAACAGAAATCTGTCCTCCGGCAAATACTATCGGATAAAACCATGAATAATATTCGCTACGTACATTCCCAGGGCTGAATAATGGAGTTAGTAAAATAATAAACTCCAATAACAAGAAGGTCTTTAACATACCTATAAAGAAACAACAGGTTATAGTTATTTCCATATGTTCTGTTTTAGCACAGACAAGACTTAGAAGAACTTGTAATGCCATATCTGACAGCAAAAGTGTCTTCGAAGTCAAAACCTGCCTCATTTTCTGTACAAGTGGATTGGCGACAACCATTCCTACCGAACAGGCATAATAAGCCATCATAATGTCTTCACTTGTCGTTCCGAGTGAGCCTGAAACATCAATACTGCTTCCTAAATATGCCCCATTAACCAATACCACAGAAAGCAGAATCAAAAACATAGTAGTCAAAGACAGCCATTGAGGGCACCATGAACGTGTAGGTAATATAATCTTTCTCATAAATAATTTCTGTTCATTTCTTTACTGCAGCTGTTTCTACCATCATACCGGCACGTAATAAACGCATGTGTTTGAATGCATCCGGCTCCAAATCAATACGCACAGGGATTCGTTGCTGAACTTTTACAAAATTACCGGCCGAATTGTCTGTAGGAACTAAAGAATATTTAGATCCAGTGGCATCGGCTATGGCGGTAACCGTTCCTTCCAGTTTCAAATCCTTGTAAGCATCAACTTTTATATGAACTTTCTGCCCGATATGGATATTGGCTATCTGCGTTTCTTTATAATTGGCAGTAATCCATTTCTTATCATCCTGAGTAAGATATGAAATGCTCTGTCCAGCTTGGATATATTGACCGATTTCCAATGAACGTCTGCCCATATACCCATTATAGGGAGCAGTAACTACAGTATAGGATAAATTTAATTTTGCCATATCATATTCTGCTTGCTTATGTAAAATAGCCGCATCCGCACCAATGGTCTTTTTACGAGTTTCCTCATACTGTGATAAAGTAGCCTGTTTCTGTCTTTTTAATGCCTGCAAACGTGCTTTTGCTGATTCATATTTAGCCTTAACTTGCTCATACTGCTGTTCTGGAACAGACTCTTCAGCCAAAAGTCGTTTATAGCGATAAAAATCTTGCTCATACTGCCATAATAATGTTTGAGCCTCCTGTATGTTGGCATCCTGAATACTTATGTTATTATAAGAGGCTTCTATCTCGGAATTCAAGACTTCTTTAGCCCCTTTGGCATCCAATAAAGCCGCATTAGCCTCTTGTAATTTAATTCTGTACTCATTATCTTCCAATACCAGCAAAGTATCTCCACAGTGTACGTATTGGTGTTCGGTAAAGTTTATTTTCTTGATATATCCAGATATACGTATATTGACCGGCACTATGTACTGGTCAACAAAAGCATCATTGGTTATTTCATATTGATAATATCTCCAGAATAAACGAATACCCCATAATGCACCTACCATAGTAATTATAGCGCACAACGAATTGAAAATTATATTTCTAATACGCTGCTTTTTCAGTTTTTTATATTTTCCACTCAAATCTGACATAGTTGTCTGTTTTATAAGTTTCCACAAATATTTTGCAATTCATAATATGCGTAAATCGCTTGAGCACGAGCTGTAATATATTGAAGCTGTGAATTTAAATAGATTGAATTCGCATCAAGCAAATCGGTCAAGATAACCAGTTGATTCATGTAGCGGTTTTGCATGATTCTGTAATTTTCTTGTGATTGTTTTATGGCAAGATTCTTCATTTTTACTTTATTGACTGCTTCTTTATATTTTAAATAAGCGGTTTTCATTTGAACACGAATCCGCTGCTTTTGCTGATCTTCCTCATTTAATTTCAACAATACTTCATATTCGGCTTCCTTCACTTTATTATTATTTTTATAAAGTGAGGAAAGTGGAAGCGATAAAGAAATACCTATATTCCAATTGTTGTTGAACTTATCTTCCAGGGTTCGGGAAATAGGGCGTTGCAGCGCATTTCCTGCTACCAATGAAACTTTAGGCAAATACTCGGCTTGCATTATTTTCAGATTGTTCTTAGAAAGCTCTACTTCTTTATATAAAGACTGCATATGAGGATTGCTTTCGTAAGCCCGTGAAATATAATCGTCATAACTACTTAACGAAGGAATATCCATGAATAAAATAACAGAATCCGGTTTAATGATGTAAGAATCATCCATATTCAGCAATACATCCAATTGCTGCGAACTTAAATGTATCTGATTGATTGTTTCCGACAATGATAAGCTGTCATCTATCAGTTGTAGTTCACTTCTCAAAACATCATTGTTGGTTATTATTCCTTCTTCTTTCATTTTTCGTATATCCTTCAGTCTTCTTTTAGACTCAAAAATATTACGCGATAATATCTCGTGTTGTTTGTAAGCACAAAACAATTCAAGATATATCTGAAGAAGATTCAGCTTTAAATCCGAAAGGTCTGTCGCCGTTGCCAAAGCAGCTATCTGATTCTCTATTTCTGACTTTTTTATATTCAACCTGAGTTTCCCTCCCTGATATAACGGTTGTGTCAAACTTATACCATAATCTTGTGACCAATTTGGAGCCTGAGGAAAAGTCGGCTTTGAAAGACCTTCTTCAAAAACGACAGGCTGTCCTATCATTCCACCATCTAAGTTTAGTTCAATGTCTGGATATAAGGCAGATTTTGATGATTTTTTTTGCTCCTGGGTTATACGCTCCCTCAGCTTATCTGCTTGTATCTTAAGATTGCAGGACATACCTCTATCAAATAACTGACTAACCGTAAGGTGTAATGTATCCTGTATTTGTGAATATCCAATAATCGGATTGATTAAAAACAACAAACTAAAAATTTTCCAATTCATCATATACTTTCTCCAGATAAGATATCGCTTGTTTTGTTGCATCAAAACCTATTTTCTTTTCTATATGTGCATAAACGTCATTCACCATAGGTTTCAATATAAGACTGAGTTCTTCACCCTTTTCACTTAAAAAAATAAGTTTACTTCTTCCATCTGTTGCAATCGATTTACGTTCCACCAATCCTTTTTTTTCCAAATTATTAATCAAACTTGTTAGACTGGCCTTATCACGTACCGTATTGAATGCCAATGTTTGTTGACTAATGCCTTGATCCAGCCATAACGCATGCATTATTTGCAACATTTCAAATGTCATTTCTATATTGTTCTCTTTTAATTTTTTCAGCATTGCTTGTCGAAATACCGCTCGTACTCTCATAAGTTGACGGAATAGTTCTGGAATAGTTTCTTTTCTCTTGTTCATACTAATATCTAATTTATTGATTGCAAAGATATAAAATTAGTTTGAATTCAAACTATATTACAGGGTAAATTATTAGTAATAACTTTTTCATAACATAATAAATATCAAAACGATAATGATATCAAACTCATCATCAACCTTTTAAGATACTCGGTATGGGTATTATCTAACAGGGCTAGTCCTAAATAAAGCCCTAATAGCGGGAATCATACGGCTAACTGCAACGATGTCGAGTTTGAAAGAAGCATGCAATAAATATCAGACCTAACATACAGCGTTTACATAAGGTACAACTTGACACACATCGTTAGATAAAAAAACTTGAAACCACCGTATACCGAACATCATGTACGGTGGTATGATAGGTCGGATAATGAAAATAGGAGGAAAATTTTTCCTCCTATTTTCATTTTATAGGCTAAAAGCATTATGTACTTTAGTCCTTACAATATCAAGATTATTACTTTCCAAATCTTTCGATACATCTCTAATAAAATTAGCGTTCTCTTCTTGATATGTAATCTCATCCTGCTTAATAGCTAAATTTGTTTTAATTTTGCGATCTAATATAACAAGTTCAGACTTCAATTGCTTCAGCTCGTCCTCCTTCTTCCATGTCTTTCCGGCTATCTCCTGCAACTGTGGGATTTCCCGTTCCAGCACTTCGTTCTTCTTCCTGTACTGGTCGATGATACCCGGTATCCTCTCCAGTGCGTTCAGAAAATTCATGGCGGCGGCGTGTGTGTCAGCCATTGCCAGATGCCCGTTGTTGTAGCTGTACCTGTAGTTGCCCGCCACCACAAAGCGGTTGTCGCAGAACTCCAGCCCGTCTTTGAGTGTCCTTTCGCTGACCACCTCGATGGGGAAGCCGTACAGTTCGCCCACTCGCTTGTACTGTCCGCCTGTCGTGGCATTCCTGGCTATCTCCTGCAGGCGCTTGCCGATTGTCTTCTCGTCGGTGGAATCCAGCCCATCAATCCTGAGCAGGTTCAGCCGGTTGCCTTCCTGGTCTGTCCGGGCGGCAGCGGTGAATTTCTCCCAGTCCTCCGTCATGGCGGCTATGGTGGCCTGGTTGTTCCTCAGCTCTCCGGTCTTGCCCTCCAGTTTCAGTTCGGACTCGCGCTTGCCCTTGCTGAAGGACCTGCGTTCACCCTCCAGCGAGGCAATCTTCTTCTCCAGCTTGGCCTTGTCCAGCAGGTCGGTGTTTCCCGAGAGTATCGCCATGTATTCCGAAAAATTCATGCCCGATTTCTCGTCCATCGCTCCCTCGTCTATGGTTCTCGCGCCCATCGCGCCGCTCTTCAGCTGACTGATGAACGTCTGCTTGCAGTGCAGCAGGTTGAACTTGTAAGAGTCCAGCGATTTTTCCACCGCATAGATGATGACATCCACCCGGTTGTCGGCGTACAGCTTCGCTATCTCGTTGCCTTTTCTCACCGCCCGTCCGTCACGTTGGGCGAGGTCGGACGGACGCCACGGCGTGTCCAGGTGGTGGATGGCCACCGCCCTGCGCTGGGCGTTTACGCCCGTGCCGAGCATCGAGGTCGAGCCGAACAGCACGCGCACATATCCCTCGTTCATCGCTTCGATCACCGCTTTCCTTGACTTCTCGCTCTTGCATTCCTGTATGAAGCGTATCTCGTGTGCCGGTATGCCGTGGTCTTCCACCAGCTTGCGCTTTATCTCGGTATATACGCTCCATTGTCCCGACTGGTACGTCCCCAGGTCCGAAAACACGAACTGCGTTCCTTTCTGTGCATCATACCTGCGGTAGTATTCCGCTATCATCCTTGCGCAGTGGCTCGCCTTGTTGTCCGGGTGGTCTTCATACGCCGGGTCTATCATGCGCATGTCCAGTGCCATCTTCCTTGCGTAGTCCGTGGCGATGAGCATCTTCGCCTTTTCCTCCGTTTCCGACAGTTTCCCGCGTCCCAGCAGCGTGGCATCGCCCGTCTTGGCAAATTCCATCAGCCGTTTGATGAAATGTTCCTGGTCGGGCGTGGGAGGTATGTTGTGCAGTATCTCGTTTTTGTGCGGACGGTCCACGCCCACATCCTCTGCCGTGCGGTAGTCCGTTATCTCGTTGTAGAACGCCGCCAGCTCCGGTACCTTGATGAAGTAGCGGAAGCGCTCCTTCTGCACGATGTTGTTCGTCACATTGAACTCGAAATCCGTCGTCTTCTTGGCGAAGATTGCCGCCCATGCGTCAAAGCATCGGATGTCCTGCCTTTCCAGCTCCTTCGGGCGCAGGTACTTGAAAAGCAGGTACAGCTCCGTCAGCGAGTTGCTGATGGTCGTGCCCGACAGAAACGTCGCTCCCAGATCCTTTCCCGTCCGCTCCTGGATGGTGCGGATGGCAAACAGCAGGTTCAGTGCCTTCTGGCTGCCTTCCGAGTTGCCCAGACCCGCCACACGGTCATGCCTTGTGTTGAACGTCAGGTTCTTGAACTGGTGCGACTCGTCCACGAAGATATGGTCGATGCCCATCTGCCTGAAGTCCACCACATCGTCCGTCCTCGACTTTATCGCGTGTTCCACCTTCTCCAGTTTGGCTGTCAGGTTGAACTTGCGTTTCTCCAGTCCCTTCAGCATCGCACGCGACACGTCCTTGCCCTGCGAGCGCAGCACTTCCAGATTTTCCTCCACTGTATCCAGCTCCGCCTGCAATATCCGCTGCTGCAGCTCCGGCGACTGCGGTATCTTCCCGAACTGGTCGTGACTCATGATGATGCAGTCCCAGTCGTTGTTCCGTATGTCGTTGAAGAAGCGTACCCTGCCGGATGCGGCAAAATCCTTTTCCGAGGCATACAGCACTCTTGCGTTGGGGTATGCCGTGCGGTAGCATTCGGCTATCTCCCTTACATTCGCCTTCAGTCCGATAATCATCGGCTTGTGTACCAGCCCCAGACGCTTCATCTCGTGCGCTGCCACGCACATGATCAGCGTCTTTCCGGTTCCCACCTCGTGGTCGGCTATTCCTCCGCCGTTCTGTTTCAGCATCCAGATGCAGTCCTTCTGGCTGGGGTACAGGTCGGTGATTCCCAGTCCTTTCAGGTTCAGTTCCGGAAATTTCTGGTGCGAGCCGTCATATTTCGGTCGTACGAAGCAGTTGAACTTGTTGTTGTACATGTCCGTCAGCCGTTTCTTGAACTCCGGCGACTGCTCTTCCAGCCATTCCGTAAATCCGTTTCTGATTTCGTCAATCTTCGCGTTTGCCAGCTGTATGCCCTCGCTGTCCCGCACCTTTATGTCGTTCCCGTTCTCGTCCTCGCCGACCTTCTTCATCATGTCGGGGCAGGTGTTGTGCAGGGCGTGTTTCAGCAGGTGCATCCCGTCATAGTGGCGGTAGTACCCCTTCACCAGAAACTCGTCGGTGATTTTCATCGTCCTGTGGCCGCACGCCACCGAATACTCGTCAAGGCTCTCCGAGTAGCTTATCCGCACGTCCGTGTCAAACAGACGGCTCATGTAGGCGGCATACACGCCCGTGGGTATCCATCGTTCCCCGAAGTTGAAGTCCAGTTCCTCAAACGGAATCTGTTCCGGCATGGCTTCTTTCAGCGCTTCCAGCGACTCCCTTGCCTGCGGCAGCATCCCGTGCTCCCCGTGTCCGCTTATCCATTCCTCCACATCGGCGGCCTTCTGTACCACGTTTCCGGCTATGAAGCGGTCGGCTATCTCGTAGCCCTCTGCCAGTGGGTTGTAGAATACCCGTCCTTTCAGCGCTTCCAGCATGTCCGCCTGCGGCATGTCGCAGATGGATTCCATGTAGGGCAGGTTTACTCCGCCATACAGGTTCAGCGAGGCGGACAGGGCTTCCTCCGGCGATTCCGCGGCGACTGCCGTTTCCTGCGAAAAGGAAACGGGGCGGTCGAATATGTCCGCCTTCACCATCGTGCCGCCCTCGCTGCGTTCCAGTGCCAGCATGTTGCGCCCCGAAGCGTCCATCATCAGCAGCTTCACGTTCTGCTTGGCGTTCAGGCAGCCGTAACGCATCACGAACTCGTCATAGTAGGTGTTCAGGTGACGGCGCAGCATTTCGTTCTCCTCGTGCTTCTCCGCTTCGTAGGCATAGAGCCGCTCGTAGGTGTTGCGCAGGTCTATGTATAGCTGTGCCTTCTGTGCCTGCATCCCGTCCATGTCCAGCGGCTGGAATGTGGCGCCGTAGCGGGTGACATCCTTCAGCACGCCCACCTGGAACCGTACGCCTGCCGTGTATTCCCATGCCAGCGAGCCGTCCTTCAGGTGCGGCTCCAGTATGCCCTTGAACGGGCGCGGCATCATTTCCTCCTCCCGTTTGCGCTGCCGCTCTTCCGGTGTCAGGGCGGCTTCCTCCCTGCGCATGGCTTCTTCTACCTCCGCAATCCGGCGCTTTCTTTCCGCCTCGAATCCGTTTTCCACCGGATAGACTACCGTAGCAGTAGTATCCTGCGTTTCCGCCGTTTTCCCCGCATCGGCTTTTTCTCTTTTCGCCTCCGTTGTTCCGGCCGCTTGTCTGGCGGCGTTGGCCTCCATCTTCGTCTTTCCCAGCCGGCGCAGCTCCGTACGTCGTTCCGGTGTAAGGTCCATCATCATTTCATAGAATCCGTTGATGGGCGGGTTCGTTTCCCAGTCCAGACTGCGGTACACTTCATCTTCCGGGTCATAGGATTCTTCCGTTGCGGTGCCGGGTCCCGTCTTTTCCGTTGTCGGGAGAGCCGCCTCCGTTTCGGCAGCCGTCGGCGCATCCGTTCCGCCGCGTATGATTTCGTCCATTTCGCGTGTCTCTTCCGGGGTGATGCCGGCAACCGCTTCCGCATTTCCCTTGTCCGTTGTCCTTCCCGTATTCTCCACTGGCAGGGAGAACAGTGTCGGCTGCACGGGTTTCTTTCCTTTGTACTTTCCGCCTTTCTTCCTGTCCGGTTTCAGGCCCTGTTCAGCCATCCGTCTTTCCTCCTGCGTATAGCCGAACAGGTCATACAGGTCCATTACCGTTCCTCCCGTCTGTCTGCTTTGCGCTTCCTGTGACATGCCGGTCATCACTTGTACTTTCGGCTGCACACTGTTTTCTTCCCGTTTTGTCCCGTCCGCTACACCAGCAACAGAGGTGGAGTCTTCTCTTTTCACCTCCGCCCGTTCACCCTCAACCGGATGGGTATTTTCTCTTTTCGCCTCCGCCCGTTCACTCGCAGCCGAAGCGGAGTTCTCTCTTTTCACCTCCGCCCGTTCACCCTCAACCGGATGGGTATTTTCTCTTTTCATCTCCTCCAGTTCTCTCGCAACCGAAGCGGAATTTTCTCTTTTCGCCTCAATACCCTCGGTCTGTACGGCAATGTTCTGCCGCACATCCTCTCTTTCATGCCCCATGCCGTTGTAGCGTTCCATGTCCAGCCGTGCCGACAGGTCTTCCGACAGCATCCTGTACAGGTCCATGGCAATACCCTCCACACCTCCGCTGTGCGTATATACCATCGCCGGTTTTCCGTACGGGTCGGTGCCCCTCTTCGCATCGGTATGTATGATGCGCTCCGTGTGGTAGGCGAAATAGGCGTTGTCCGTCAGTCCGCCGTTATGTTCCGTCTGTATGATGGTCAGAACCCGTTCCTCCTGTGTCAGTCCCTTCTTTTGCAGGTCTTTTTGCAGGATGATCAGGTCGCTGCCGGCTTCCGTGCCCGCATTGTCGGTAAACAGGTTGTTGGGCAGTCGTATTGCCGAAACCAGATTCGCCTTGCTGAACATCTCGTTCCTGACGGAAACCCTCGAACTGTTCAGCACCCCCTGCGAGGTGACGAACGCCACGATGCCGCCGTCACGCACCGCATCCAGACCTTTCAGAAAGAAATAGTCATGGATGGCTTTCTGTGCCGAACGTCTGCCGAAGGATGCGCTGCGGCTGAACTCCGCATCGAACACTCCGAAATCCCCGAAAGGGATATTGGAGATGGCAAGGTCAAAATGGTTCAGAAACGGCTTTTCTATTTTCTCGAAACCCTCCGTGCGTATCTTCTGCTGCGGGTACAGGTGTCCGAGCATCTTGCCCGTCAGCAGGTCTTTCTCAAATGCCATCACCTCCGCCTGCGGATTGTTCGACAATACCGGGCTGATGAATGCGCCCATACCCGCCGACGGCTCCAGCACCAGCCTTGGGCGTACCTTGCGGTCGTGCAGCACGTCCGCTATGGTGTCCGCAATGGCCTGCGGCGTATAGAATGCCGTCAGCACCGATGCCTTCAGCGAGTCCACATACCGCCTGTACTCCGTTTCGTCCCGGCTGTTCTCCCGTATCAGACGGTGCAGCTCCACCGTCGGGGCAAACAGTTCGAGGTCTGATTTCGCCCAGTGTACGGCATCCGTCAGTTCCCTGGCGGGATTCAGTATGCACTTCAGTCCCCCGAAGCCGCAGTACCTCTCCAGCAGCGCCCGTTCCCGTGCGGTGGGCGTGCGCTGTTCCTTCTCCAGTGTGAATGCCGTCCGTATCGCCTCGATGTTTTCCCTGAGCCTCTGCTTCTTGTTAAACGCCATAAGCCTCCAGATAAAGCATTATCGCACCCGTCAGCTCCGTATAGAGCAGGTCGTGTTCGGGCGACAGGGCGAATGTGTCGTCCGTTGTGGGATAGCCGGCAAACAGGTTTTTCAGGTGCGGGAATATCTCCCGGCAGAACGCCTCGCGTTCCTGTTCCTGCACCTCTTCGGAAAACTCGTTTTCCACCACCTCAAGCAGCAGTGCGTAGGGGGAGAAGTGCAGCCCTTCGAGCAGGACACGCATGGCTTCCTCCTGTGCGGCTTCCACCGTACTTCCCGCCGCCCTTTCCTTCTCGAATGTTTCCGAGGCGGCTTCCTCCCTTCCTGTAATGAATGGGGTGTCTGATACTTTGTCCGGATGATATTTTCTCAGATAGTCCAGCAGATACAGCCCGTAGTAGGACAGCTCCGCCGGAGCGGTTTTCTTGTTCTGTTTCATTTTATGATGGATTTAGTGGATAAATGATTATGGAAATGAAAAGGAAAAAGGCACCCGGTATCCCTCCGGGTGCCACCACTAAATCCATGTAAATAAAAAGTACAACCAGGTTGAAACAGATTATGACATGAATCAGTGGCAAAATTACTCATTATTTTCTTCTTCCTTTTGTTTTCGTACCTTTTCTTTCGCCTTTGCTCTCCGCAAACACCAGCTTCGTGTTGAACTCCGCATCAAAAGTCACCGCAGCGCTGAAGGGCTTGCCCTGCTTGCTCTTGAACCCGCCGAGCACCGCCGTCTTTCCTTCCGTCAGCAGACCGGTCATTTCCTCGTCGGTGAGTGTCTTGCCCGCTATCTGGCGGAACACGGGCAGCAGGCACTCCGGATTGTCGCAGCGCACAACCTTTCCGTAGAACTGCATCGTGCCCGTGCCGCATTTGGGGCAGGTACAGCCCGATGCCTTGTGTCCGAAAATGCGGTCACACGCAAGCAGGTCCGTGGTAATCTTGCGGGTATAGCTTTCTATGTCCCTCATAAAAGCCTCATGCGGTGTCTTTCCCTGTTCTATCTTTGCCAGTTCCGCTTCCCAGCGTCCGGTCATCTCCACATTGGCGATGTCCATTTCCTTGACAATGGAATACAGGGCAAGCCCTTTCTCCGTCGGCACCAGTGATTTCTTCACACGCACCATGTATTCCCTTCTGAGCAGCGTTTCGATGATTGCGGCACGTGTGGCGGGTGTGCCGATACCGCAGTCCTTCAGGGCCTGGCGTGCCTCCTCATCCTCCACATCGTCGCGTCCGGCGGTCTCCATCGCTGCCAGCAGCGAACTTTCCGTATGCAGCGGTTTCGGTCGGGTCATGCCCGAACTCATCGAGCATCCTGCCATCACCAGTGTGTCGCCTTCCGCCCAGTCCGGCAATGCCGTATTGCCGCTGTCCTCGCCGTACTCTCCGTACACGCTGCGCCAGCCTGCCTTGCGCACGATGCAGCCTTTCGCCTCAAATGTCAGGCTCTCGCATCTTTCGCCTGCGTCCGGCACCACCTCCGCTACTACGGTAGCCGTATCCTTCACACATTCCTCCGAAAATGCCTCTACCATGCGTCCGGCAATCATGTCGTAGATGATCTGCTCGTTCTTGTACAGGGCAAGCGGGCGGTTGGGTGTCACCAGCAGGGCATGGTGGTCAGTCACTTTCGAGGCATCCACACAACGGCGGTTCAGTTCCCCCAGTTCCCCGATTTTCTCCGCAAGGGCGGAGTGTCCTGCCAGCCGTTCAAACAGCAGCGGTATTTCAGCAAACACATCTTCCGGAATATGGCGGCTCGATGTTCTCGGATAGGTGACGAGCTTCGCTTCATAGAGCTTCTGCACCAGCTCCAGCGTCTGTTCCGCCGTGAATCCGTGTTTCGTGTTCGCCTCCTTCTGCAGTGTGGTCAGGTCGTACAGCAGCGGCGGGTTCTCCACCTTCTCCTTCTTTTCCACCTTAGTGACGGTGGCGCACATCTTCGCCTTTACCTTATTGTATGATGCAGCCGCCTTTTCCTTGTCCTGCCACTTCTTTACCGAGGAAAACTTCACTACCGTATCCGTACCCGCCGGTGTCACCGAGAAATGCAGCTGGTGTACCGGTTCCGGTGTAAAGCGTCTGTTCTCCCAGTACCTCTTGCAGACCATACCCAGCGTGGGTGTCTGTACGCGTCCCACCGAATACGTGCCCCGTCCGGCGGCTACGGTCAGTGCCTGCGTGCCGTTGATGCCCACCAGCCAGTCCGCCTCGCTGCGTGCCTTTGCCGCCAGATACAGGTCGTCATATTCATGCCCGTCCTTCAGTTCCTTCAATCCCTTGCGGATGGCGGTATCCGTAAGCGAGCTTATCCACAGGCGGCGGAAGGGAAGCGTACAGCCCGTATAGGCATACAGGTATCTGAATATCAGTTCCCCTTCGCGTGCGCAGTCCGTTGCCACTATTATGCCGTCGCTCTCGTTCCACAGTTTCGTTATCACCTTTATCTGTTTCACCGCTGCCGCGTCCGCCTTGTAGCCCTTGTCCGTCTTTACCTGGCGTGGTATCAGCATGAACTCCTCCGGTATCACCGGCAGGCTGTCCCTGCTGAATCCCTTGAAGCCGTAGCCCTCAGGCAGGGCAGGTTGCACCAGATGCCCCAGTGCCCATGTCACATGATAGCCGTTTCCTGTATAAAATCCTTCTTCCTTTCTTGTTGCTCCGGCGATGCGTGCTATCTCACGTGCCACGCTCGGTTTTTCTGCCAATATGGTAATCATACATTTTCTGTTTTAATCATTGATACTTTTGTTCCTTGTGGAGTGGAACGGGGTACGCCGGTTATCCGTGGGATATGCGGTACATGGGCGCATGAGGCCCCGTTTCAATCCGTTGTTTATTCTCTTGTAATGGATTTAGTGGTGGCACTCAGGATACCTTCATGCCTTTGCTCTTCTTCGGTTTTTCCTGCTGTTGTTTCTGGGTGTCGTCCTTCGGGGCGGTCTGTCCCTGCTGAAGCGGCTCCTTCACATGTCTGGTGGCCTCGTTCGTCTTGCCCTCGTTGTTCACCGCAAGCTGTGTGCGGCTCTCGTTCGACGGGGCAACGGTCTGTGCCAGGTCAGGGTTTTCCGAATAGGTCAGCGGTCTGCCTTTCTCACGGTCGAACTTCAGGTATTTTGTGCAGGGCTGTCCCTTGTCATCCTTCGCGTTGGCAAGCACCACGACCTTGCCCGCCACATAGTCCGCCTTCTGCTGTTCCGTGAATTTGTCGTCCTTCCATTTGCCTATCGGACGTATGCTTCCGTCCTCGTTCGTCCACGAGCGGTTGCGCCGCTGTCCGTTCTCCAGATTCCCGTCTTCCTTCTGCTGCTGTCCGGTAGCATCCGGGGCTTCCGGGCTTTTCTGTTTTTTCTCCTGTCCGTTTCCGCGTCGCTGCGACTGTCCTTGCCACAGATGCTCCGGCACAAACTCTACGTCGCGCTTGTCAGCGTTCACCTGCAGCATGGCCTCGAACTTGCGCCCGCCCTTCAGTGTCACCTCCTTGGGCAGTGCCAGCCCCGCACGCAGGATTTCCTGTTCCGCCTTCGACAGTTCCGTCAGTCCGATCCGGTTCGGGATGCGTACCTTGTTCGTCGGTACGTCCACTATCTCATTCGTCAGTCGGTCGATGCTGACATACGCCAGACGCATCTCTCCGGTCTTCGTATCGGCAACGTTCACCAGTTTGCCCAGGTTGCCCGTCTGTTTTAGTGCCTGCTTGTCCTCGTCCGTAAATGTATAGCCGTTGTATGGCACGTCGAGTCTCGGCTCATGGCGTACGAAGTGGGGGGTAAGTTTCAGCTTTCCGTCCTCCGCTTTCTGCAACGAGAGTCGGGCTTGCAGCTCGTAGCGTTCTCCGCCCAGCACCGGTTCCACCGTCACCAGCCTTGTCTTCCCGTAGTTCATCAGGGCTTTCATGTCCTTTTCAGACAGGTTTTCCCTTTTCACACCGAACTTTTCCAGTTCCTTCCAGTCCACATCGCTGTCCGCAATCAGGTTCGGTTTCTCCGGTTTTGCCTGCGCTTGCCCTTCCTGTGCGGGCTGCTGTCCCTGTGCCGTCTGCGTTTCCGCCGCCTGCGGCTGCTGTTCCTGATTTTTCTGTTTCATTTCTTCCATTTTATCGTCCGTTTTCTGTTCCACATTGTTTTCTTCCGTATTTTCTCTTTTCACCTCCTCCTCAGCCTGCTGTCCCTCAGACTCCGTTTCTGCATTTTCTTTTTTTACCTCTTCCGCAGTCTGCTGTTCCTCAGTCTCCGTTTCAGCATTTTCTCTTTTCACCTCCTCAGTAGTCTGCTGTTCTTCAGCTTCCGTTTCGCCATTTTCTCTTTTCATCTCCTCCGCAGCCTGCTGTTCCTCAGTCTCCGTTTCAGCATTTTCTCTTTTCACCTCCTCCGCAGCCTGCTGTTCCTCAGCCTCCGTTTCGGCATTTTCTCTTTTCACCTCTTCCGCAACCTGCTGTTCTTCAGTCACCGTTTCGGCATTTTCTCTTTTCACCTCTTCCGCAGTCTGTTGTCCCTCAGTCTCCGTTTCGGCATTTTCTTTTTTCGCCTCCTCCGTAGTTTGCTGTTCCTCAGCCTGCTGGTACGCCGATGTATCCACTTTGTGCGGTGCGAGCAGGTCAGCGTTCGCCACAGGGTCTTTCAGCAGGTCCTTGATAACCGGAAGCAGAGCTTCCACCGTATCCGCTGCCACCCTGTAGAAACCGAATCGTGTCGGCTCCTTACACTGGCGGTAGAAATTTCTCATGAAATTGTCTATCGCATCCCCGTGGCGGTCAAAGCGCAAAAACTCCTGCGAGTGTTCCGCCTTTGCCTGTGCCTTCTTGGGATAGCCCCTGGCATCCAGTCCGGCAACCACACTGATTTCGCCCGTCTTCTCGTCGCGGACGACCAGTACATCCTCTTGCTTTTTCTTTTTCTGTTCCATTGATTGATTTTTTTATTGTTTGATGATAGTCCCGCCGGTATTCCCGTACAGGTCTGTTTTTCTTTTTGTTCCGGTTTCCCGTTCACCTTTCAGTCCCGGTTTGCATCAGTCTCACCCTCAGCTTTCCGTTTACATCCGGTCACCATCCATTACTGATTTTTCTTTTCGCCTCCGTTTCACGTGTGCTTGTCAGTCCCGGTATTCCTTCTGCCTCCTTTTTTCCCTTTCGCCGTTTTGCCCGGAGCTTTCTTTCCCGTTCCTTCCTTCACTTTCAGCACCTTTTTGCCGTCCAGCGTCACCTCTTCCATGTTCCGGCTGATAAACTCCAGCACGTCCGATTCCTTGTAGTAGGTCTTGCGGCTGATTTTCTGGTAGCGCAGTCCGTATTCGCTACGGAACCGCTGTAGCGACCGTTTGCTCGTTCTCAGCATCTCGCACAGGTCCTGATTGTCATACAGCCGTTCTCCGTCCATGTACTTCACGCCTGCCGCTTCCTTGTTTATCAGCACCGATATGATGCTGTCCAGCCGGTCAATCCGTTCCATGAGGCGCTTCATCCATTCCTCGAACACATCCTTACCAATCCCTTCCATCATCCGCCTCCTTTCTTGTCATCAGGTAGTTATGCTTGAACTCCTCCAGCGTCTTGGGATTGCAGTGTACGATTTTCCGTCTCACGCATTCCTCCAGATCCGTCAGTCTGTACCGGCACTTGCTTCTCACCATCATGTAGGGAATAGTCTTGTCCTTTCGCATCCGTTGCAGTGTCCTCGTGCTGATTTTCAGCAGGTCCGCCGCCTCCTCGCTCGTCAGCAGGATTTCCGCTTCCTCCTTCGGCACGTTGTCTTTCTTGAAAACATAGTCCGCTATGCGGTCTATCTTCTCCATCATCGTCTTCACGACCTCATTGTCCATCGTTATTATTTCCATATCCTTCCGTATTGGTTACGCTGCAAAGGTGCGCAACTCCACGCAGGCACAATCCATAGTATTTCCATAGTAGGGAATGATTTTCCTTATTTTTCTTCCGTAATCCCCGTTTTCCCCACATACGGGCACAAAAAAGCGGCTCCATCCGGCACTAAAGCACGGATGAAGCCTTCATAAAATATTTATTATCTTTGCGTTAGAATATATATAAATAACCTATGAGTAATATTGATTATATAACTAAGTATCTGAATGATTATCTTAATATGGATAATCCTCAATATGCCGTATTAATACAAGGAAAATGGGGATGTGGTAAAACATTTTATATTAATCAACTGATAGAAAAATGGAAAAATAAAAATAATGAAACAGTACCCCAAAATTGTATCAAATTAAGACCAATTTATATTAGCCTTTATGGGGCTTCTTCTATTTCTCAAGTTTCATATCTTATACGTAAAGAGTTAAGACCTTTTTTGTATTCTAAAGGTATGAAAGTTGCAAAAAAAATTTTTTGTGGGATAATAAAGACAGCCACACAAGGAAATTTCGACTTTAATGGTGATGGCAATACAAGGGATTTTTCTGCTATTTTTGACACAGAAAGTATTATTGAAATTCTTTCGAAACCAAATGATTATGTCAAAGGAGATAAAATTCTTATATTTGATGATTTAGAACGATGTAAAATTCCAATAGATGAAATCTTCGGCTATATAAATAATTTGGTTGAACATTCTAAATGTAAAATTATAATAATAGGGGATGAAGATAAAATCAAAAAGCAATCTGAGAATAATACATTACCATCAAAATATGCGGAATTTAAGGAAAAATTAATTGGTCAAACTTTTTCAATAAGACAAGATTTAGACACTATTATAGATACTTTCATCAACGATAGTCACAATCACCACCTTCAGGACAATAAAGAGTTAATATCTGACTTGTTTATAGCTTCACAGACAGAAAATCTCAGAATTATCAAACAGTGTTTCTCTGATTTCAATAGACTTATTTCAAGTCTTGATGCTACAAAATACAATAAGAGCTTATATGAAATATTTATTCAAAATGTCATAGCTTATTTCATTATCACATATTGTGAATATAAGAATGGGAATAATTACATTAAATATTTTCAAAATCATACTTCATATTTCACAGATGAAACTGTAAAAGAGAATGTATCAAACATAGAAAATAAATACATTTCTATTTTAGAAAAATATAATATAAAGTATTCTTACAACTCTATCACAATAAAAGATATAATCAGTTTTATAGACAATGGTTATATTTCGAATTTAACAGCAACTTTAAATAAAAGTGACATGTTAAATATTCCTCATAGTCAGGATTGGGAGCAATTATGGTATTATGGAAAATTAGATAATAATACTTTTTTGGAAAAACTCAAATCTGTAAAAAATTTATTTTATAAAGGAGAAATCAAATATGTGAGCATTGTATTGCATATTACAGGAATGTTTATCCATTTCAATCGAATAAAACTGGCTCATTGTAACGAAAGTTTTTTAAAACAAAAAGCACTAAATCACATAGATAAAATATTCAAAAAGCAAAACGATAATGAGTGTTTTCTTATCGGATCTTATAATGCTTCTTGGGGAAAACAATATATGGAATACACATCAGAAATAATGGTCGAACTGATTAAATATGCCAAAAATAAACTAGACAAACCCGTTGGCGGAATTAAAATAATAGATAAATTTATATG
>UMHX01004725.1_pt1 | contig 23868 bp, 19 predicted proteins | sample 1965651 | NCBI WGS metagenome assembly UMHX01 (sample SAMEA4836109, study PRJEB28245) | human gut metagenome | biome: gut microbiome; material: fecal sample | place: Denmark | collected 2008 | reverse complement strand
TGTGGCCCACATCACTGTCGTACTCGTAGAGGTGGGTGCCGTCGAAGTTGGCCAGCGCGTCGGCGTTGGCGGCAAAGTGGACGGGGACGAAGTCCATGATGACGCCGATGCCCATCCGGTGGCAGGCGTTGACGAAGGCGGCGAACTGGGCCGGGGTGCCGTACCGGCTGGTGACGGCGAAGTAGCCGGTGGTCTGGTAGCCCCAGCTGCCGTCGAAGGGGTGCTCGGCCAGCGGCAGCAGCTCCACATGGGTGAAGTGGTGCTCCAACAGCCACGGGATCAGCTCCCGGGTCAGCTCTTCGTAGTCGTACCAGCCGTCCGAGCCGTCGGGCCGGGTGGAGCCGGGCTTATGCTTCCAGCTGCCGACGTGCAGCTCGTAGATGTTCATGGGCAGGTTGCGGCACTTGTCCCGCCGCTCCATCCACGCGCTGTCGTCAAAGGCGAAATCCAGCTTGGTCAGGCGGCTGGCGTTGGCGGGGCGGACTTCGGAGGCAAAGGCGTAGGGGTCGGCCCGCATAACGACGCTGCCGTCGGCACCGTGGATGCGGTATTTGTAGAGGTCGCCCTCGCACAGCCCGGCCACAAAGCCGCTCCATACGCCGGTGTCGGCCTTCTGGAGAGAGACGCCGTCACCCCAGCCGTCAAAGCCGCCGCAGACTTCCACGGCGGTCGCGCCGGGTGCCCAGACGGCAAAGCGCCAGCCCTCTTCGCCGCGATCGCCCTGCCAAGGGTGTGCGCCGAGGACGTGGTAGGCGTCGAAGCAGTCGCCGCTGAAGAAGGAACGGGGGATAGAGGGAAGATTCATACGAAAGACTCCTTTTATCGCAATTTTTACAGAGAGTACCGGTTCGGGAGGGAATAATGTGAGAAATATACAACACTATTTCCACACTTTTGTCGGAAAATGTGCTATACTGAATACAACACCGGGGCTTCGAGAAGCCCGGCGGAACTTTTGAAAACAGGAGCGGTACAGACAATGGCTTGGTATGACAATGCGGTATTCTATCACATCTATCCTCTGGGACTGTGCGGCTGCGCGCATGAAAATGACGGGAAGCCTGTCCCCGGGGCATTCAAGAAGCTGGATGCGTGGGCAGAGCACGCGGCGGAGCTTGGCTGTACGGCGATCTATATCGGCCCTCTGTTCGAGAGCGGCTCCCACGGCTATGACACCATCGACTACCGGCAGGTAGACCGGCGGCTGGGCACCAATGAGGAGTTCAAAAAATTCGTGGCCGACTGCCATGCGCGGGGCCAGCGGGTCATCGTGGACGGCGTGTTCAACCATGTGGGCCGCGATTTCTTCGCCTTCCGGGAGCTGAAGGAGCACCGCGAGAACGCCCGCTATAAGGACTGGTTCTGCGATGTGAATTTCTGGGGCAACAACGAGTACAACGACGGCTTCTCCTACGGCAACTGGGGCGGCTTCAACCTGCTGGTCAAGCTGAACCAGCGCAACCCCGAGGTGCAGGACTACCACTTTGATACCGTCCGCTTCTGGGTGGAGGAGTTCGACATCGACGGCATCCGTCTGGACGCTGCCGACGTGCTGGACTTTGACTTCATGAAGGGACTGCGCCGCCTTGCCAACGAAGTGAAGCCGGAGTTCTGGCTGATGGGCGAGGTCATCCACGGGGATTACAGCCGCTGGGCCAACCCCGAGATGCTCCACTCTGTCACCAACTACGAGCTGCACAAGGGCCTGTGGAGCGGCCACAACGACCACAACTATTTTGAGATCGCCCACACCATGCGGCGGCTGCAGGGCCTCTGCCATGACACCCGGCTCTACAATTTCTCGGACAACCACGATGTGGAGCGTCTGCCCAACAAGCTGCGCAACCGCGACCACATCCGGCATATTGCTCTTCTAGTATATACGCTTTGGGGCATTCCGTCCATCTATTACGGCTCAGAATTTGGGATCGAGGGCAAAAAAGAGTGGGGCAGCGACTGGCCGCTCCGCCCCTGTCTCGAGCTGGCCGACTATGCCGACGCCGAAAAGACGAATCCTGTCACCAGCGTCTACGCTGCACTGGGCAGGCTGAAGGCCGAGTGCCCTGCGCTGAGCTGGGGCGAGGTCAAGGAACTGACCCTGACCACCCAGAGCTACGCCTACGCCCGGGTGCTGGACGGCAAGGCCGTCGTGGCCGTCTACAACAACGGCGACAGCCCGGTGTCGATGGAGCTCCAGCTGCCGGTGGAGGCCGCGGGCGTGAAAGACCTGCTGGCCGGCTGCGTGGGCAGCCAGCCCATCCTGACGCAGGTGGAGTGGGGGAAGCTGAAGGTCCAGCTGCCCTCCAACTACGCTACCCTGCTGCAGCTGGTGTAAAAAGGAGGAACGCGGAAGATGAATGCTGCGCAGCGCAGAAAAGCGATTTTAGAGCGGCTGACGGAGGCCAGCGCCCCCCTGAGCGCCAGCGTGCTGGCCGGTGCGCTGGGAGTGTCCCGGCAGATCGTGGTGGGCGATGTGGCCCTGCTGCGGGCCGCAGGCACCCAGATCGACGCCACGCCCCGGGGCTATCAGCTCCACCCTGCTGCACGGGGCTGTACGGGCATCCTCGCCTGTGTCCACAGCACCGCCGACCAGATGCGGGAAGAGCTGTATACGGTGGTGGATCAGGGCGGCGTCGTGGTGGATGTGGCTGTGGAGAACCCGCTTTACGGCGAGCTGCGCGGCAATCTCAACCTCGCCAGCCGGTACGATGTGGACCACTTTATCCAGCAGGCGGCGGATACGCCTGAATGCCTGCTGAGCCGGATGACCGGCGGTGTGCACCTGCACACCCTGAGCTGCCCCACGGAGGAGGCGTTCCACCGCATCGAAGCGGCACTGGACGCCAAGGGGCTGCTCTATAAAAAAGAGGAATAAGGGACTGCTTTCATTGTAAAAAATCCACGGGGGCTTGTCCATCGACGAAAGACGAAAACCGTTGGATAATCAACTAAAACACGGAAGAGGTGGATTTTGTGGACATCCGTATCGCGCGCACCGACCGGGCCATCGAACAGGCATTCATGGAGCTGCGGGAGAAGAACCCTCTGGAGCGGATCAAAATAAAGGACCTGTGTGCACTGGCCTGCATCAACAAATCGACGTTCTACGCCCACTATGAGGACATCTATGCGCTGGCGAACGCGCTGGAAAACAAGCTCGTCGAGTCGATCCTCGCCAGCGTGCCCCACACCCATGACGATGAGGCACTGCATCAGACCGATGCACTGACAAGGGAGCTGTTTCAGGCCTTCGTGCAGAACCAGCGGGCCGTGAATATCCTGTTTTCAGGCAACCGGCAGGGCATCTTCGCCAACAGCATCGAAAAGGGCCTGCGCCAGCGGTTCGAGGAGGCAGACCCGACCTTTGCGGCCGACCTGAACCGGGGCATCCTGCTTTCGTTCTGCGTGCAGGGCTGCTTCTACGCCTTTACCAACAACAGCGGCCGGATGGACGAAAGCAAGCTGGTGGCCCTGCTGGGGGCCATCGCCAAGGCGGCACAGAAGATCGAATTATAGCAGAGGGGCTGGATAAGCCCGGACAAAAAGACCAGAGCTGCTCGGCCGAAAAGGCTTTGCAGCTCTGGTCTTTTGCGTTATTTCTGCGTTCTGGGCGGGGCGATCCGCTCGGTCAGCAGCTGCTGGAACTTCCGGGCTGCTGTGTTCAGCGGGCGGTGGTGGTCGTAGACGAGGCAGATGCTGCGCTGGGGGATGATCTCCTGCAGGTGCAGCTGGACGAGCTCGCCGCGTTCCAGCGCAGCTTTCGCCATCGGTTCCGGCACGAAAGCAAGGCCCAGCTCGCTTTTAACAAGGGTCAGCATCTGGTCGGTGGTGGCGGCCTCGGTGTCGGGCCGGAGGACGGCATCGTGGTCAAGGAAGAACTGCCGGTAGAAGCTGCGGGTCATGCTCTCGTCGCTGAGGGAGATGAGGGGATAGTTGACCAGTTCTTTCAGGGTCAGGTTCTGGCTTGCCAGTGCGGTGAAGGTCCGGCCGCCCACCAGAACCTCGTAAAAGGGCATCAGATCCACCATTTTCAGCCCCGGATCAAGCTCTGCGGGGGTCGAGATGACGGCAAAGTCCACCTCGCCGTTCTTCACGGCCTGCACGGCCTGTGGGGTGGAGTGGTTGGAGATGCGCAGCCGGATGCCGGGATATTCGGTGTGGAAGGCCCGCAGTTTTTCGGACAGATAGATGTTCAGCGCCGTTTCCGTTGCGCTGATGCTGATCGCGCCGTGCTCCAGCGTGGCGCTGGCACTCAGCTCCTCCTCGGCATCCTGGATCTGCACCGCCGCCGACGCAATGCGGGAATAGAGCATCTCGCCCTCCGGTGTCAGGGTGACGCCCCGGTTGGAGCGGATGAAGAGCACACAGTTCAGCTGGCTTTCCAGCCGGTTCATCGAGTGGGTGATATTGGGCTGGTTGTTGCCCAGCACCCGCGCCGCCTTGGTAAAGTTCTGATACTTCGCCACATAATAGAAGATCTTATAATATTCCCAGTCCACATACATGATGCTTTTCCGCCTTTCATATAAAAATTACATTGCTGCCATACACAGGATACTTTTTACACATTCTTTCTCTGCTCGTATAATAGCAACTGCGACTGGAAATTGCAAGAGGAAAATAAAAGGATGAGGTTCTGCGGCGGCGCAACAGCCTTTGCCGCAGGCCATCGCAAAATGTGAAAAGAAGGAAATTGAAGTTTATGCTGACTGCTGTTACTGGAATCAACTGGGGCGATGAGGGCAAGGGCCGCGTCATCGACCTGCTGGCCGAAAACGCCGATGTGGTCGCCCGCTATCAGGGCGGCAACAACGCCGGCCATACCGTTGTTACTGAGAAGGGCAAGTTCATCCTGAACCTGCTGCCCTCCGGCATCCTGCACCCGGACGTCACCTGTGTGCTGGGCACGGGAATGGTCATCGACCTTGACCATCTTGCAAACGAGATGCAGGCCATCGAGGCCCGCGGCGTGGAGATCAGCCCCAAGAACCTGAAGCTCTCCGACAAAGCTACCATCTCCATGCCGTGGCATAAGGTGCAGGACGGGCTGGAAGAAGACCGTCTTGCCCAAAAGGGCAGTGCCTTCGGCTCCACCCGGCGCGGCATTGCCTACGCTTACAGCGACAAATACCGCAAAAAGACCCTGCGTTTGGGCGACCTGCTCCATCTGGACGAGGAGCGCACCCAGAACCGTCTGCACATGATTTTGGACTCCAAGAACATGGAGCTGGCGGGCTGCTACCATCAGGAAAAGATGTCCTACGATGCGCTGCTGAGCTGGTGCAGAGCACAGGCGGAGCAGTTTGCACCGTACATCTGCGATGTGGGGGCCTTTTTGCAGGAAGCTCACGATAGCGGCAAGCGCATCGTGCTGGAAGCCCAGCTGGGTGCTATGCGGGATATTGATTACGGTATCTTCCCGTTTACGTCCAGCTCCAACACGCTGGCAGCTTACGCACCGCTGGGGGCCGGCATCCCCAACTGCCGCCTCGACCATGTGGTGGGTGTGCTGAAAGCGTATTCCACCTGCGTAGGTGCCGGTCCTTTTGCCGCTGAGAACGCCATGGGCGAGGACTGGAACGAGAAGCTGCGCAAGGCAGGCGGGGAATACGGTGCGGCCACAGGCCGTCCCCGCCGGGTCGGCCCCTTTGATTGCGTGGCCAGTCGGTACGGTCTGGCCTGTCAGGGGGCGGATAAGATCGCCCTCACCAAGCTGGATGTCCTCAGCAGCATGAAGGAGATCCCGGTCATCACTGGTTACAAGCTGGATGGTGTGGAAGTCCCCCGCTTCGATACCCTGTCCGACCTCGACCGGATGGAGCCGGTGGTCACGATGCTGCCCGGCTGGAACAGGGATATTTCCGGCTGCAAGAGCTGGGATGACCTGCCCAAGGAAGCGAAGGGCTATGTGGAGGTCCTCGAACAGCAGCTGGGCCATGCGATCCAGTTCATCTCCACGGGCGCGGAGCGCGAGAAGTTTGTGCTGAAAGGAGAATGGCTGTGAGACACTTTATTGAGCCGAACAGCTTTTCTCTGGACGAACAGCTGGCCCTTCTCGACCTTGCAGACCGGATGGAGGCAGACCCCGCGCCCTATGCGCATCTCTGCGATGGGCGCATTCTGGCGACGCTGTTCTACGAGCCGTCCACCCGCACCCGGCTTTCCTTCGAGTCGGCCATGCTGCGGCTGGGCGGCAAGACGCTGGGCTTTGCCGGGGCACAGCTGTCCAGTGCCAGCAAGGGGGAGACGGTGGCAGATACAGCCCGCGTCGTGAGCAATTATGCCGATGTCATCGCCATGCGCCACCCGAAAGAGGGCGCACCGCTCCGGGCGTCCCTGTATGCACGGGTGCCTGTCATCAATGCAGGCGACGGCGGGCACGCCCACCCCTCCCAGACCATGATCGACCTGATGACCATCCGCCAGCGCAAAGGGCGGCTGGATCACCTGACGGTGGGCTTCTGCGGCGACCTCAAATTTGGCCGGACGGTCCACTCCCTGACCGCAGCCCTCAGCCAGTTCGAGGGGAATCGCTTCGTGTTCATCTCGCCGGAGGAGCTGCGCATCCCCCAGTACGTCAAGGACGAGACCCTGACGCCGCTCCATCAGACCTACAAGGAGACGGCAGACCTCGAAGCCGAGCTGCCGCATCTGGACGTGCTCTATATGACCCGCATCCAGCAGGAGCGCTTTTTCAACGAAGAGGACTACCTCCGGTTGAAAGGCTGCTACTCCCTGAACGCCAAGCTCTTGGAGCTGGCCCCATCGGATATGCCGGTGCTGCACCCGCTGCCCCGCATCGACGAGATCAAGCTGGACGTGGACAGCGACCCTCGTGCCGCCTACTTCGACCAAGTCCACAACGGCGTTTATATCCGGATGGCCATTATTCTGGCCCTGCTGGGCATCCCCGACCCTGTGACCGGAAATAAAGTGCTGAAATAAGCTCTGACCGGAAAAACAATGCCGCCCGCCTGCGCTGTTGTCACGCAGGTGGGCGGCATTTTACGTTATTGGCCCGGAAAGCACCGTTCAGACAAGGCTTTCCATGATCTTGGCACACGTTTCGATGTCGATGACCCCGCTGTCCAGCGCGATATGATAGTTGGCGGCGCTGCCCCATGGAGCAAAGGGAAGGAGCAAAAAATTCCCCACAGACCGGCAGATCCGTGCTATAATCAGAGCAAGAGGGCCTGCGCCGGAAGCGGGATCCCACAAAAATGGAGGACATGAGGATGAACGAAACGCTGCGAAGGGATGCCGACGCCATCATCGGGGCCAGCCTGAGCGCTGTCCTGCCGGACGAGGCCGTCCGCCGTGCACTGAAAGCCTTTCAGCCCAAGGGCGGCAAGGTGATGCTGGTGGCAGCGGGCAAGGCCGGATGGCAGATGGCCCGCGCCGCCGTGGAAGCACTGGGCCGGGTGGACGGCGGCGTGGTCGTGACCAAGTATGGCCACGTCAAAGGCCAGATCTCCGGGGTGGACTGTTATGAAGCAGGCCATCCCGTCCCGGACGAAAACGGCTTTGCGGCCACCGAAAAGGCGCTGGAGCTGGTGCAGGGGCTGACCGCAGAGGACACGGTACTGTTTCTGCTCTCAGGCGGCGGCAGCGCGTTGTTTGAAAAGCCGCTGCTCCCCGGCGGGGAATTGCAGGACATCACCCATCAGCTCCTTGCCAGCGGGGCCGACATCGTGGAGATGAACACCATCCGCAAGCGGCTTTCCTGCGTCAAGGGCGGGCGGTTCGCACAGCGCTGCGCTCCGGCAAACGTATTCAGCATCGTCCTCAGCGATATTCTGGGCGACCCGCTGGATATGATCGCCAGCGGCCCGGCGGTGCCGGACTCCTCCACCTGCGCGCAGGCGCTTGCCATTGCGGAAAAGTATCGGCTGAACCTGTCGGAACAGGCGAAGGCGCTTCTGGCACAGGAAACGCCGAAAGCGCTCGACAACGTGACGACCCGGATCACCGGCAGCGTCCGGGAACTGTGTGCAGTTGCGGCCAGTGCCTGCCGGGCGCGGGGCTATGAGCCAGTCGTCCTCACCGACCGGCTCTGCTGCGAGGCCCGGGAGGCGGGCAGCTTTCTTGGCTCCATCGTCCGCACCCACACAGGGCAGGGCCGGAAGCTGGCCTTTATCGCGGGCGGTGAGACTGTGGTGCACTTGACCGGGAAGGGTCTCGGCGGCCGCAATCAGGAGATCGCCCTTGCGGCGGCTCCGGCTCTTGCCGGGCTGGACGCGGCAGTCTTCTCAGTGGGCAGCGACGGCACCGACGGCCCCACCGATGCCGCTGGCGGCTATGTGGACGGCGATACCGCCGCCGCTCTGGCGGTAAAGGGCTGGAACGTGTTCGACACTCTGAAAAATAACGATGCCTACCACGCCTTACAGGCGGCAGAGGGGCTGATCATCACCGGGGCCACCGGAACAAACGTCAACGACGTGGCAGTGGCGCTGATCACAGGATAAAGAGAGACTGCTGCGCAGGTCGTAATGTGCCTCCGGTGGGCCGGGATCAGTTCTCGGAAGAGATGTCCTCGCCGAAGTACTTCTCGCTCAGCTCCTTGAGGGTGCCGTCAGCACGCAGTGCTTCGATGGCGCTGTTGAGGGCGTCGAGGAAGGAGGTGTCGTCACTCTTGAGCACGGGGATGGCGACATGGGAGGCCTCCTCGGTCTGGGCCACCAGCTTGAAGTCGGCGTCCGGATGGACATTCAGGTAGTCGTAGAAGGAGACGTCGGCGTTCAGGGTGGCGTCGATGCGGCCGGCAGTCAGCAGCTGGATGGTCTCCTCCAGCGTGTCGATGCCCTGCACGGTAGCGCCATAGCTCTCGGCCAGCTCCATATAGGTGGAGGCAGGGCTGTTGGCCGTGGTCTTGCCTGCGAGGTCCTCAAAGCTCTTGATGTCCTCGTTGTCCTTGCGGACGGCGAGGGCGGTGTGGATGTAGCCGTAGGGGGTGGTGAAGTCGTAGGTCTTGGCGCGCTCCTCCGTGACCTCGACGCCGTTGCAGACGAGGTCATAGCGGCCGGCGTCCAGACCGGCGAAGAGGCTGTCCCAGTCGCTCTCGACATACTCCGGCTCGACGCCCAGCTTTTCGGCGATGGCGCGGGAGACTTCGACGTCGTAGCCGACGAGGGCGTCGCTCTCATCGTGGAAGCTCCAGGGCTGCCATGCGCCTTCCAGCGCGACGACCAGCTTGCCGTTGGACTGGACGGCCTCCAGCTTGTTGGCAGCGGCGGAGGAAGCGGACTTGCTGGAAGAGCAGCCAGCCAGCGAGAGGGCACCGGCGGCAGCCATGACACTCATCAGGGAGATAAAGGTTCTGCGTTTCATAATAATTGATCCTTTCTGTGGTAAAAGCTTGAGAGAGGCTTCAGACTTCGGTATGCGAGATCTTTTGCAGGAACTCGCGGGTGCGGGCCTCTTTGGGGTGGGCGAAGAACTCCTGCGAAGGGGCTTCCTCCACCACGACGCCGTTCTCCATGAGGACGGTGCGGGAGGAGACGTTGCGGGCAAAGCCCATCTCATGGGTGACGACCAGCATGGTCATCCCCTCCTGCGCCAGCTGCCGCATGACAGCCAGCACCTCGCCGGTCAGCTCGGGGTCGAGGGCGCTGGTCGGCTCGTCGAAATAGATGATCTCGGGGTCGGAAGCGAGGGCGCGGGCGATGGCCACACGCTGCTGCTGACCGCCCGAGAGCTGGCGGGGGTAGTAGTCGGCCCGGTCGGCGAGGCCGACCTTTTCCAGCATCTTCATGCCGATGGCGTTGGCCTCGTTTTTGGGCATTTTCCGGGCAACGATGAGGCCCTCGGTGACGTTCTGGAGGGCCGTCTTGTTGCGGAAGAGATTATAGTTCTGGAAAACGAAGGCCGTCTTCCGACGCAGCCGTGCGATGGAGGCCCGGTCGGCGCGGGCAAGGTCGAAAGCCTCACCGTCGAAGGTGAGGGTGCCTGCGTCGGCGGTCTCGAGGAAGTTGAGACAGCGCAGCAGGGTGGTCTTGCCGGAGCCGGAGGGGCCGAGGATGGCGACGACATCGCCCTTTTCCACCGTCAGATCGACGCCGCGCAGCACATCAAGGCTGCTGACCGGCTTCGGGGCACGGCCAAAGATGCCGGGACGGACGCCGGGCTTTGCATATGTATGGAAGGATTTGCGGACGCCGCGGATCTCTAACATTGCCATAACAGCCACACTCCTTTCTTACTGGAAGCCGTGGGCGTTGAGCTGGCGCTCCAGCAGCCCCTGCAGCTTGGTGATGACGGTACAGAACAGCAGATACACCACAGCCACCTCGCAGTAGATGGGCAGGAAGATGTAGGTGCGGGCGGCGACCCGCTGGCCGGCCATGAACAGCTCCGCCACGGTGATGTTGGAGGCCAGAGAGGTGTCCTTGATCATGCCGATGAGGGAGTTGGAGAGGGCGGGCACGGCGGTGCGCAGGGCCTGCGGCAGCACGATGCGGCGCATGATCTGCCACCAGCTCATGCCCACGCAGCAGCCGGCCTCCAGCTGGCCCTGCGGCACGCTTTCCAGCGCACCGCGCATGGTCTCGGCGCAGTAAGCGCCCTCGTTGAAGGCGAAGGCGATGACCGCCGCCGGAAAGGCGTCCAGCATGATGCCCACGCTGGGCAGGCCATAGAAGATGATGAAGAGCTGCACCAGAAGCGGTGTGCCCCGGATGACCCAGATGTAGAACCGGGCCAGCTGACTCAGCACCGGCACCCGGGCGTACTGTACCAGAGCCACGGCTACGGCCAGCACCATCGCCAGAGTGAACGAGACGAGGGTGAGGGGGATGGTCATGGTGAGGCCCGCCGACAGGATGCGGGGCAGGGCCTCCCAGAGCACGCTGACGGTGCGGTTGGATAACAAAGATTCCAGCATGGATGATGTCCTTCTTCAAAATGAAAAATAGAGCAGTTCGACTTTTTATCGCACTTTTTGAAAAATGCGATAAACCGATGGAACAGCAGGAAAGCTCATGATACACCTTAAACCATACTTTCAGTCAAGGGTCTGGGCAGAAAATCCTACAAATCCTACCAGAATACTATAGCATGATTCCCGGGGGAACGCAAATGGTTTCGAAAAATTGCATGGTATGGATGAAATGAATGAAAAAGATGCATGATCTTTGTGCACAACGGCGGAACAGTTGACGCGGCAGGGGCTTTCGGGTACAATAGAATCGAATAGACCTGTGCGGTGGCACGGGCAGAACAGGCCGCACGCCCCGGCAGACGGGAGCGCGGCGGATACGGAGGACAAACGTGATGAAACGTATTGGTATTCTGGGCGCTGGAACTTGGGGCATGGCCCTTGCACGGATGCTGACGGTGAGCGGGAACGATGTGCTGGTCTGGTCGGCCATCGAGAAGGAAATCGATGACCTTTCGACGACCCGCGTCCACCCCAACCTGCCGCAGATGAAGATCCCGGAGGAGCTGCGGTTCACCAAGAGCATCGAGGAGGTCTGCAAGGACAAGGACATCCTGCTGTTCGCGGTGCCGTCGGTCTTCGTCCGCTCCACGGCAGCAAAGGCCCGGCCCTATGTGGCCGACGGCCAGATCATCGTGGACGTGGCCAAGGGCATCGAGCCGGACACGCTGTACACCATGACGGAGATCCTTGCCGATGAGCTGGGCCGGGAGGGCGGCCCGAAGAACGTCCGCCTTGTGGCCCTGTCCGGCCCCACCCATGCAGAGGAGGTGGCCATCGACCTGCCCACCACCATCGTGTCGGCCAGTAAGGACGCCGAGGCTGCGGCCTTCGTGCAGGAGGTCTTTACCAACAACGTCATGCGCGTCTACACCAATGACGACATCAAGGGCGTGGAGCTGAGCGGTGCCATGAAGAACGTCATCGCGCTGGGCGTCGGTATCTCCACCGGCCTCGGCTACGGCGACAACGCCCGCGCCGCCCTCATCACCCGGGGCATCGCCGAGATCGCCCGTCTGGGCGTGGCGATGGGCTGCAACATCCACACCTTTGCGGGTCTGGCCGGCATCGGCGACCTCATCGTGACGGCCACCAGTATGCACAGCCGCAACAACCGCGCCGGTATCCTTATCGGCAAGGGCGAGACCCCGGAGCACGCCGTCAAGGAAGTGGGCATGGTGGTGGAGGGCATGAACGCCCTGCCCGCCGCGCTGGAGCTGGCCGAGCGGTATCAGGTGGAAATGCCCATCGTCCAGACCGTCAACGCCATCGTCAACAAGGGGATGAGCGCGGCGGAGGCCGTCAAGTCCCTGATGGAGCGCGGCCTGAAGAACGAGCTGCCGCAGGAATACGAAAAATAAACGAAAAGGGGCGGTATCATGCCTTCTACCTACGCACACCGCCGCTTTGGCGCAGATGTTCTGGCCCTGCTTCCGGACGGGCTGCGCCAGACGCTGGAGCAGCACCGGGAACTCTACGATATGGGCCTCCACGGGCCTGACCTGATGTTTTATTACAAGGCATTGCAGACGAACCCGGTGAATCGTTTGGGGAATGCCATGCACGAGGAAAAGGGCGAGGTGTTTTTCACCCGCGCCCGGGCCGTGGTGGAACACGCGGCGGATAAGGACGCTGCGCTGGCCTACGCGCTGGGCTTCGTCTGCCATTTTGCGCTGGACAGCACCTGTCACCCCTATGTGGAGGCCTATGTCCGGGAGAGCGGCGTGAGCCACTGTGAGATCGAGACAGAGTTCGACAACGCCTTGCTGCGGGAGGACGGCTATGACCCCATGAAGTTCTTCACGGCCAGCCACATCAAGCCCAGCCGCCAGCGGGCGGAGGTCGTCGCGCCTTTTTATGAGGGCGTCACGGTGGACGAGACGCTGGCGGCGATGAAGGGGATGATCTCGGTGCACCATATGCTGCAGGCGGCGAACCCCGTCAAACGCTGGGTGGTGCTGGCCGGGATGCGCGCCGCCGGAAAGTATGAGTTTATGCACGGCCTTGTGGCGAATCCGCAGCCCAACCCCAAGTGTGTCCAGAGCAGCCGGAAGCTCGAGGAGCTGTACAAAACGGCTGTGCCGCTGGCGGTGCGGCTCATCGGCGAGTATGCCGGAGGAAAGCCGCTGGGGCCGGAATATCAGCACACGTTCGGGGAAGACTGAGAGGAGCACTGGATGGGAAAGAATGGCAATTTTCGCCTGACGAGGCTGGAACGGAACTGGATCCTGTACGACGTGGGAAACTCGGCCTTTGTGCTGATGGTGGCGACCCTTATCCCCATTTTCTTCAACGCACTGGCAGAGAGCGGCGGCCTGACCTCGGTGGAGTATCTGGCCTACTGGGGCTATGCCAGCTCGGTCGTGACCATCATCACGGCCATCCTCAGCCCGATCCTCGGCACGGTGGCGGACACCAGAGGCTTCAAGAAGCCCATCTTCATGCTCTGCGTCGGCGTGGGCATCGTGGGATGCTGCGCCATGGGCGCGGCGTCGGCGTGGCTGCCCTTCCTCGTCATCTTCGTCATTGCGAAGGTGGGATTTTCGGGCAGTCTGGTGTTCTACGACTCCATGCTCGGGGATGTGACCACGCCGGAGCGGATGGATGAGGTGTCCAGCCGGGGCTATGCGTGGGGCTACATCGGCAGCTGCGTGCCCTTCGTGGTCTGTCTCGGCCTTGTGCTGGGGGCGGGGGCCATTGGCCTCAGCCAGATGACGGCGCTGAACATCGCGCTTATCCTGACGGCGGTGTGGTGGCTCGTGACCACCCTGCCGCTGCTGAAAAGCTACCGACAGCTCCACTATGTGGAGGTGGAACAGCACGCAGTACGCCAGAGCTTTGTCCGCATCGGCCAGACCCTGCGGCATCTGCCGGAGGACAAGCAGGTGTTCTGGTTCCTGCTGGCGTTCTTCTGCTACATCGACGGCGTGTATACCATCATCGACATGGCCACGGCCTACGGCACGGCGCTGGGGCTGGACACCACCGGACTGCTGCTGGCGCTGCTGGTGACGCAGATCGTGGCGTTCCCGTCGGCCCTCATCTTCGGGCGGCTGTCCAACGAGTATCCCTCGTCGAAGCTCATCCCGGTCTGCATCGCGGCCTATGCGGGCATCGCGGTGTTTGCGTTCTTTCTGACCCGGCAGTGGCAGTTCTGGGTGCTGGCCGTCATCGTGGGGATGTTCCAAGGCGGCGTGCAGGCCCTCAGCCGCTCCCACTTCGCAAAGATCATCCCGCCGGAGAAGTCGGGCGAGTACTTCGGGCTTTTCGACATCTGCGGCAAGGGGGCATCCTTCCTCGGGACGATGATCGTCAGCGTGGGGAGCCAGCTGACCGGCAGCGCCAATGTGGGCGTCGGCTCCCTCATCGTGCTGTTCGTCGTGGGATTCGTGTTGTTCCGGGTGTCCTGCCGTCAGGGAGAAACGGCATAAATTTCATAAAAAACGGAAACGGAGAGAGCTGTCCTGCACAGCTCTCTTTTTATTGTGACTTTCAAAAATAGCGCCTATCAAAACGGCATCGTTGCGATACGCAGCTTGCGGATGGTGCTTGTGCATTCAAAACACAAACTGCTATATTTTGTGGAAAACGCAGAAAAGCCGGGCGATTTTTTATGCAGAAAGCCGCCACAAAAATACTGAAACCTCTTGACAAATATAATCGGGGGGGGGTATAATGAATCAGAACAGAGGTTTGCCTTACGCCCGGAAGGAAGAAAATGCGAGCGGGGAAAGACCTCTAAAACAATGTGGAGGTTTTAATTATGAGACTGGATATGATTTCCCGCCGCCGTTTCCTCAAGAGCGCTGGTGTTGCGGCTCTGGCTGTTGCCGCAGCAGGTGTGCTGGCAGGCTGTGATGGCGGCGACAGCAGCAGTAAGGTCCCCGGTACGGAAGTTCCGGATGTGCCGGGCACGACGAGCAAGTCGGTAAAGATTATCTTTGCTGATGTTGACAATGGCGGCGCAGGCGTTGGAAATGGCGGCGATGATTATGAGCATCCCGTTCTGAAGGATGCTACCGTCGTTGACCCCAAGAGCATTCCTGCGGACAAGATTCCGCAGGGCTATGAGCTGGCCGACACTACTCCGGTCGAGATCATTGACAATGGTAACACGCTTTTGGCTATCGTTAAGGTGAAGAAGACGGTCGATACTTCGATCAACGTCAGAGTTACTTTGCAGCTCATCAACGGTACTGCTGCTGACAACCAGCGCGAGCTGGTTGTTAAGATGCCCGGTGATGCAGCATATATTTCTACGGACGACATCACTCTGCCTGAGGATTTGATTTGGGCACCCGGTATGGAAGGCGAAAAGCGTCCGATTGGCAGAGCTATCTTCCTGGTTCAGAAGGTTTGATCTCCAAATTTGTATCTCATAGAGCAACGAAAATTCCTTCAATAATTCCCGATACATGCAGAGAGGCTTCCCCTTCGAGGGGAGGCCTTTTTGCGTCCCGCGAGTTATGATTCACAAACCGTTCATTGTGTTTTGGCGGGCAGGATGATACAATAGAGAAAAATCCAGAAAACGCAAAGGAGCAAGACCATGAAACAATATCCCGGCTATACCCTCGTCAAGCGCGAGGAGTGCCCCGAACAGCACGGGACGCTGACTGTGCTGACCCACGACGTCAGCGGGGCGGCTGTCCTGCTGGTGGAGAACGACGACGACAACAAGGCCTTCGGCATCGGATTTGGCACCTTTCCCTCCGACGATACCGGCGTGTTCCACATCCTCGAGCACTCGGTGCTGGCGGGCAGCGAGAAGTACCCGGTGAAGTCGCCGTTTTTGCAGCTGCTCAAGAGCAGCATGGCCTCCTTCCTGAATGCCATGACCTTCCCGGACAAGACGGTCTACCCCTTCGCAACGCCCAACGAGACGGATTTCAAGAACCTGATGGACGTCTACCTCAACGCGGTGTTCTGCCCGCTGGCAATGGTGGACCGGGGCGTGTTCGAGCAGGAGGGCTGGCACCGGGACGAGGACGGCACAGTGAGCGGCGTCGTCTACAACGAGATGCAGGGCGCACTGGCGACGCCGGATGCCCAGCTGCAGAACGCCCTGAGCCGGGCGATGTTCCCGGACACGGCCTACGGCTTCGTCTCCGGAGGCGACCCGGTCTCCATCCCGGCGCTGACCTATGAGAAGTATGTCCGGGTCTACCGCCGTCATTACAGTGCGGACAACTGCTGCATTACCCTCTACGGTAAGATGGACATGGCCGAGAAGCTGGCCTTCCTCGACGAGCAGTATCTGAGCCATATGCCCAAGAGTGTCAGCCGCCCCCGGCTGACGGTACAGGACGAGCAGGCCGGTGTGCGGCTGCACATCCCCTACTACACCGAAAAGCCCGAGCCGGACGAGGCACAGTGCGCGCTGGCGTGGTACACCGGCGCGTTCGCGGACCGGGAGCGCCAGCTGGGTGTGGAGATCCTGCTGGACGCCCTGCTGGGCAACAACCAGTCGCCTCTGAAAGCTGCCCTGCTGGAAGAAAAGCTGGGGGCGGACATTGATGTGGGCTTCGACGACAGCACCTTGCAGCCGACGCTGGAGCTGGTGCTGCGGGGGGCCACCGAGGCCTCGGCAGGGAAATTCGCTGCCGCTGTCCGGAATGCTGTGGACGGCATCCTCGAAAAGGGCATCCCCGAAGAGCTGCTGATGGCAAGCCTCAACTCCACCGAGTTCGCTTCCCTTGAGCGCCCGGGCAGCATCCCGGACGGCGTGCTGGACGCCATCCATGCATCCACCGGTTGGCTCCACACCGGCGACCCGGCCCTGCTGCTGCATACCAACGGGCTGTTCGCCTCGCTGCGGGAGAAGCTGGAAAAGGGGTGGTTCAACGAGCTGCTGCGGGAGCTGTTCGCGCCCGCGCCGGTGGAGGTCATCCAAGTGCCCGCCCTGCCCAAGAAGGAGGAAGAGGGCCGGGCCGCCCGCACCGACGGCAAGCTGGTGCTGGACCATCCGTTGACCGCTGCCGACCTCGGCGAGGGCAAGAAACTGACCCCGGGCCGGGGCGGGATGCTGGCCGGGGCCGAGCTGCTGCATCACCCTTCGGCGGGCAGCACCTACCTGAACTTCTACTACGACATCGGCAATGCAGCGCCGGAGGAGATGCCCTATCTGAACCTGCTGACCGATGTGGTGGACGAGCTGGACACCGGGAAGCACACGGCACAGGAGCTGAACACCCTGCGGAACACATGGCTGGGCCGCAGCGGCGCATGGGTGGACGGCTGGACCGGCCGCCAGCCGGGCCGACCGGTCCATGCAAAGCTGGTGGCCGGGATGAGCCTGCTGGAACGCAGCCTCGAAAAGGCTGTGGAGCTGGGCGGCGAGTGGCTGTATGAAACGAAGCTCACCGGCCCGCAGGCAGAAGCCGCGATGGAGCGGGTGGTCAGCCAGCAGAAGCTGATGATGGAGCAGAGATTCCTGCGGGAGGGCCATGCCTTTGCGTCGATGCGTGCGGCGGCCCACTTCTCGGTGGAGGCCGCCATGAACGAGCGGTGCAGCGGCGTGAGCTACTATCACTTCCTCTGCGGGCTGCAGGAAGAGGCCGACTGGGCCGGACTGGGCCGGAGGCTGGAAGCGCTGCGGCAGAAGGTGCTGGGCGGGAACGCCCTGACGGTCAGCCTCCACGGCAGCGATGCAGCACTGGACACCCTGAAAAAGCTGCTGCCCGGCAGTGCTTTTGCGGCCGGAGAGCGCCGCGCAGCAGTGCCCTACACCGAGGAGCTGACGGCACCGGTGAACGAGGCCTTCGTCATCGACGGCGGCGTGAACTATGACGTGCTGGCATGGCCGATGGAGCGGCGTTTGGAGCGGAAGGTGCTGGCCCGGGTGATGAGCTACGAGTATCTGTGGCACAGCATCCGGGAGGTGGGCGGCGCTTACGGCACCGGCATGGTGACCCAGAACGACGATGTGGAGTACCTCTACACCTACCGTGACCCCCATCTGGCGGAGAGCTACGAGGCCTTTGCCGCCGGGCCGGCAGAGCTGGCGGGGCGCGATTACACCGAAAACGATATGAACGAATTCATTGTGGGCGCTGCGGCCAAGCTGGACACCCCGCGCAAGCCCCGGGACGAGGCTGCGGCCACCGACTGCAAGTATTTCTGCGGCATCACCGACGAGATGAACGCCGCCGAGCGGAAGAGCCTGTGCAGCGTGGATGCTGCCGCCCTCAAGGCTGAGGCGGCGGACCTGTCTGTCCGGATGGAGAAGGGCGTTCGGGTGGCGTTCGGCAGCAAGGAGGCCGTGGAAGCCGCGAAAGCGCTGTTTGACCGGGTGGAAACGCTGTAAAAGAAAACGGAGCACCTCCCGGAGACTTTGCGCAGAAAATCGTGCAAAAATCCCCTGTCTGTGGAAAAGAACACAGGCAGGGGATTTTTCTTGTCTGAAAATATTACTATAGGGACAAAACGCTGCGAAAGATACAAAAGCGAATCAAAAAGTATGTACTCCTGCGGAGGGAAAAAGCGTGGTATCCTTTTGCCAACGAAAGAACGAAAGGATGTGAGAACACAGGATGGGGCAGGAAAAGCAGGAGGCGTCCAATGGGATGAAAAATCTTCAGAAGGCTGCGGACACCCTGAGCACCATGCTGGTGCAGGAGATCAAGGGCCTGAACACCCGCCAGCGTGCGGCCCGGAAGGAAAAAAGCACCGACACTGGCCTCATGAAAGATCTCAAGGAGGCCACCGCCGTGCTGAAAGACCTGACAGGCGTGACGAAGACCCTGAACGACCAAGGAATGGAGGAAGAAGGGCGGGAATGCGGCGTGGTGCTGCTGCCGCCGGTGGAGGAGGCATGATGGAAGAAAACAAGGAGCGGAACATCGTCTGGAAGCCCCAGCCGAGGCAGCTGGAATTTATGCGGCGGCCTGAGCCGGAGGCGCTTTACGGCGGCGCGGCAGGCGGTGGAAAGAGCGACGCCCTCGTCATCGAGGCACTGCGGCAGGTGCACATCCCCCACTACCGGGCGCTTATCCTCCGCAAGACCTACCCGCAGCTGTCCGACCTCGTGGACAAGAGCCAGCGCTACTATCTCCGGGCTTTCCCGGAGGCGCAGTACAACGCCACGAGTCATGTGTGGGTCTTCCCCAGCGGGGCGAAGATCTACTTCGGCTCGATGCAGCACACGAAAGACCGGACGAACTATCAGGGCAAGGCCTTCGACTTCATCGGCTTCGATGAGCTGACCCACTTCGAGTGGGAGGAGTACAGCTATATGATGAGCCGCAACCGTCCCACCGGCCCCGGCACACGGGTGTACCTGCGGGCCACCACCAACCCCGGCGGGGTGGGCCACGGCTGGGTCAAGGCAAGGTTCATCACTCCCGCCCCGCCCGGAACACCCATTGAGGAGGAGTGCAGGGTGCAGATGCCGGACGGTACGGAAAAGATGCTCCGGCGGGCGAGGGTGTTCATCCCGTCCAGCGTCTTTGACAACCCTGCCCTGCTGAAGAACGACCCGGGCTATCTGGCCAGCCTCGCAGCCATGCCGGAGGCGGAAAAGCAGGCGCTGCTCTACGGCAGCTGGGACAGCTTTTCCGGGCAGGTGTTCACCGAGTGGCGGAACGACCCGAAGCATTACGAGGACCAGCGCTGGACTCATGTCATCGCGCCCTTTGCCATCCCGAAGCACTGGAAAATCTACCGGGGGTATGACTTCGGCTATTCGAAGCCGTTCTCGGTGGGGTGGTACGCGGCGGACGAGGAGGGGCGGCTCTACCGCATCAAGGAGCTTTACGGCTGCACGGGCCGACCCGACGAGGGAACGCACCTCGACCCGGTGGAACAGGCCCGGCGCATCCGGGAGGCCGAGCAGAACGACCCGATGCTCCGGGGGCGGGTGATCACAGGCATCGCCGACCCGGCCATCTTCGACCAGAGCCGGGGCGAGAGCGTCGCGGATATGCAGGAGAAAAGCCCGAATTTCCTGCATTGGAGGCCCGGCGACCACACCCGTCTGGCGGGCAAGATGCAGTTCCACTACCGGCTGCATTTCGACGAGGAGGGCAGGCCGATGCTGCAGGTGTTCCATACCTGCAAACACTTCATCCGCACCATCCCGAACCTCGTGTACGACGAGAGCAATGTGGAGGACATCGACACCCGGCAGGAGGATCATATCTACGACGAGTGCCGCTATGTGCTGATGGAGAACCCCATCTCGCCGCCCCGGCAGATCGCCGAGCCGACGGTGCGGGATGACCCGCTGGAGCTGCATGGGAGGGCGAGATTTCTGAGGGTGTGAAGGCAAGGCTCTCCCCTTGGGAGAGCTGGCGCGTGAGCGCCTGAGAGGGCAAGGATGCTGACGGTGAAGGCATGGACACAGCGATAAATACGATTTAACAAAAAGACTGCTTATCGCTGTGCGGAGGCTCTCGGGAGACGGGCTTGCCCTCTCCGTCATTGCTTCGCAATGCCACCTCTCCCAAAGGGAGAGGCGTTGGCAGGCCGGGCAGGTCTGAGCTGGACGAGCAAAGCCCGACAGAGCAGAAACGGAAGTGCCCTGCGACAGAGGGCAGAAAGGAGTTAAATTGGACGAGATGAGAGAAAAGCTGCCCATCGGGCCGGAGGAGGTGGGCGAGGCGGCACAGATCTTGCAGCGGTACAAGGCAGGCAAGGCGGCGCTGGACAAGCGCTTGGTGGATAACGAGCTGTGGTTCCGGATGGGGCACTGGAAGAACTACCAGAACCCCATGATGGAGGGCAAGCCCCAGCCGTCCAGCGGGTGGCTGTTCAACTCCATCGCCAACAAGCACGCTGACGCGATGGACAACTACCCCAGCCCCAACGTCCTGCCCCGGGCCGAGGACGATGAGGCTGCGGCACAGGCGCTTTCCAGCGTTTTGCCCGTAGTGCTGGAACAGGCCGACTACGAGCAGGTGTACAGCGACACATGGTGGCGCAAGCTCAAGCAGGGCACCGGCGTCAAGGGGGTGTTCTGGGACCCGGAGCAGCGGGGCGGCGTGGGCGAGATCAGCATCCGGCCCATGAACCTGCTGATGCTCTACTGGGAGCCGGGTGTGGACGACATTCAGGCGTCGCCCCATTTCTTTTCGCTGAGTCTGGCGGACTCGAACCAGCTGGAAGAGCGCTGGCCTCAGCTGGCAGGGCACACCGCCAGCGTCCTCGATGTGCCCCGCTACATCCACGACGGCGGCCTCGACACCAGCAGCAAGAGCGTCGTGGTGGACTGGTACTACAAAAAGCTCTCGCCGGAGGGCCGGAGCGTGCTGCACTACTGCAAGTTCTGCAACGGCGTGGTGCTCTACGCCAGCGAGAACGACCCGGCACTGGCCGAACGGGGATTCTACGACCACGGCAGGTATCCTTTTGTGTTCGACCCGCTGTTCATGGAGGAGGACAGCCCGGCGGGCTTCGGGTACATCGACGTGATGAAGGAATGCCAGACCGCCATCGACCGGATGAACCACGCCATGGATGAGAACGTCCTGCTCTCGGCCCGGCAGCGGTATGTCCTGAGCGACACAGCAGGGGTCAACGAGGAGGAGCTGACCGACCTGTCCCGAGACATCATCCATGTGGCGGGGCGGCTGAACGACGACAGCTTCCGGCCGATGCAGACGGCGGGACTGCAGGGCAACAGCCTGAGCTACCGCAACAGCCGCATCGAGGAGCTGAAGGAGATCAGCGGCAACCGCGACATGACGCAGGGTGGCACTGCCGGAGGCGTCACGGCGGCTTCGGCCATCGCTGCTTTGCAGGAGGCGGGCAGCAAGCTCAGCCGGGATATGCTCAAGAGCGCTTACCGGGCATTTGCCAAGGAGTGCTACCTCATCATCGAGCTGATGCGGCAGTTCTACGACGAGGAGCGCATCTTCCGCATCACGGGAAAGGGCGGCGAGAGCGAGTTTGTCCGGTTTTCGGGCGAGGTGCTCCGCGCCCGGCCGGCAAAGGTCGTGGGCGGTGTGGAGCTGGGCAGCCGTGAGCCGGTGTTCGACATCGTGGTGAGCGCGGAGAAGAAGTCCACCTTCAGCCGTCTTTCTCAGAATGAGACGGCCAAGGAGTGCTATCAGCTGGGCTTTTTTGCCCCGGCCAACGCCGATGCGGCGCTGGCGGCACTGGAAATGATGGACTTCGAGGGCATTGAGAAGGTGCGCCAGCGGGTGCGGCAGAACGGCACCCTCGCCCGGCAGCTGGCACAGATGCAGGCCCAGATGGCCCGGCTGACGGGCCTGCTGGAAGCTCAGGAACAGCCTGCCCCGCCCAAGCTGAGCGGCCCGGCGGAGGAACTGAGCACAGCGGCGATGGCGAGGGCGATGAAGACGCAGAAAGGAGAAATGAGATGATAAAAGTGAACTATACCGAGCTGGACGGCCCGGCAGGCCCCACCTGCCGGTTGGAGGCCTCGGGCCACGCGGGCTATGCCCCCGCCGGGCAGGACATCGTGTGTGCGGGAGCAAGCACCCTGATGCAGACCCTCTGCACCCTGCTGGCGGGCGAGGAGGGCACCAAGAGCGGCGCATGGGACGAGCCGGACGGCCCGCGTCTGGCGGTGACGGCGGCTGCGCCCCAGAAGCCGTGGGTGGAGGGGGCCTTCGAATTCGCCAAGGCAGGCTTTGCCCTGCTGGCAGAGCGCTACCCGGACCATGTCCGCTTTGCCGACCTGAGCGGCCGGGGCGAACAGGCGATGGTGGACTTGCAGATGTTTGCAGATGGCGGTGAAGGCACTTCCGCCCCCGCCCTCAGCCACGCACAGGCCCAGCAGGCCATCGCCTCCGGCACCATGAGGGCCGACGAGGGCAGCGGGGAGACTCCGGAGGTGTCGGCGCAGACTGCACCGGAAAAGCCGGAAGAGCCGCCTGCACCGCAGGAACGTCCTGCGCCGCTCCCTCCTGTCCCGGGCCTGCAGGCGGGAGAGAACGCCGTTCGTGTCCTCCACGCCCGCTGGGCCGCAGAGGAGGCGATGATCCGCCGGGACGTCCCGGGCTTCTCGCTCCGGCAGGAGCTTGCGAACCCCGAAATGCGCCGTCTGATGGAGCTGCCCGGGATGCGGATGGGGGATGCCTACCGTCTGGCCCATTACAGTGATGCGCTGCAGCAGACCGCCCGGACTGTGGAGCAGGGCGTCGTGGAGCGCATCCGCCAGCGCTCGGCCCGCCCGGCGGAGAACGGCACCAGCCCCAGCGGTGCAGCCGTCACCCGCGCCGATGTGGCCAGCATGACCCGCGCCCAGCGCGAGGCGCTGGAACGCCGTGCGATGCACGGAGTGAAGATCAGTTTCTGAAGAAAACCTCTCCGATGCAGGAGGGGTCAAAAAGCAAGGAAAAGAAAGGACAAATGACATGAAAAACGACAACGTGAAGATGGATCTCCAGCTCTTTGCCGACGCTTCTGCAAGCCTGCAGAACACCACCGGCACCATGACCAAGGAAATGAAGACCTTCTACGAAAAGCGCCTCATCGATCAGGCCGAGCCGCGTCTGGTGCACGATCAGTTCGCGGACTACTACCCCGTGCCCCAGAATGGTGGCAAGACCATCGAGTTCCGCAAGTACGACAGTCTGCCCAAGGCCGACACCCCGCTGACTGAGGGCGTGACCCCCAACGGTCAGGCCCTGAATGTCACCACCATCACCAGCGATCTCCACCAGTATGGCGGCTGGACCCCGCTGACCGATGTTTTGCAGATGACCGCCATCGACAACAATGTGGTGCAGGCCACCCGTGTGCTGGCCAGTCAGGCCGGCCGCACCATGGACAGCATCACCCGCGATGTGCTGGCCGGCGGCACCAACGTCATCTACGCACCGAAGCTGGGGGAGGATGGCACCGAGACGGCTGTCACCAGCCGCAAAGCGCTGGACAAGAGCTGCACCCTGACCCCGAAGCTGTTCTTTCAGGCGGCGGCGCAGCTGGGCGCGATGAATGCTGACCCCATCGGCGACAGCTACATC
>UMHX01012529.1_pt1 | contig 24149 bp, 19 predicted proteins | sample 1965651 | NCBI WGS metagenome assembly UMHX01 (sample SAMEA4836109, study PRJEB28245) | human gut metagenome | biome: gut microbiome; material: fecal sample | place: Denmark | collected 2008 | reverse complement strand
AGGTTGAAATGTCAGATTTAGCTATGGCTAATGTAGAAGCATTAGCAAGTGATGAAGGTTCTGTGACATGTGATCCTGATAAAGGAGATACATGTATGGTTGGCTCAACCCCAGTGAAAGATTATGATGAAGACGACTCTTGGTTTTGATTGTTAATTATAGCATCATTGCAATACTATTTATTATTGCAATGATGCTGATTTAATTATATGAATATGAAAAATATAGCATTTTTTTTTATTTTGTTTTGTGTTGGATGTTCTCCACGTGATGATATAAAGCTCAATGATATACAGGTTGAATTTACAGATTTTGCAGAAACTGACTCTTTATTATTTGCTAGTTTATCTGAAGAGATTATAGAGGAGCCATCAGAGATGAAATTATGGGATAATTTTTTGATTATTAATGATTTTAATAAGAGTGGCGATAATTTTATTTCATTTTATTCTTTAGAAAAAAATGAAATAATTGAAACTCGAATGAATAAAGGAATGGGACCTGGTGAAATGTTATCATGTAGTATTAATATTTTAGGGGATGATTTGTGGTTATATGATATGAGTAAATCAAATATTGTTTGCTTTCCTCTTTTAGAAATATCAAATGACAGATTAAAACCGTTCCAATATCAACTTTCAAAGTATTATTATGACATTGCAATGTTAAATGATACTATAATGGTTGGTTCAAATGATCTTACCATAAACAAAAAAATATCTTTTGTAAATATTAAGAACGGTGATATAAGATATTCTGGTGAATATTCGTATGTTAACCCTAATATTCCTATGTCTTCATTTATTGATGCATGTAACAGTTATATAGAAGTCAATCCAAAAACGAAAGATATATTATTGGCTTATCGCTATACAGATGTAATAGAAATTTATGATTCAGAAGGAAATCTGAAAAATTCAGTTCATGGTCCTGATTGTTTTGAAATAAAATTTCAACCAGGTTCGTATGGAATGCGTAAGACAAAGGAGACTAGAAAGGCTTTTGTGAATGCTTATGTAACTGAGAAACACATATATTTATTGTATTCAGGATGTACAAGAGAGGAAAAGAATTGGTCTGACGGAAATGAAATTTTTGTGTATTCATGGAGTGGAGTACCAGAAAAACGATATATTTTAAATCAGCCAGTTTACTCGTTTGCGGTAGATGAATGTAGTGGATATATTTATAGTTATTCTTTGGAAAGTAGTGAATTAATAAAGGCTGTTATGTAACTATTATATAGTGAGAGTGTATCGTGATATATCAGATAGATTGGGATGGTAATCCTGTGATCAAATATGAAACGGATTTGCCATTGTCGCAAATATGTGTATCCAATTCTGATGATATGGTTTATGCGATAGCCAACAGAGAGGAGAATCTGTTGGTGGAGTTTGCTTTATCAGGTGGAAACGAATAAGGTTTTTGGAAAATCCGCTGAAAATAATTAGCTGTAAGAGAATATGTTTATAGGTAGTGAATGAATGATAACAGAAGAATTAAAACAGTAACCTGAATTGCGTATGAAAAATATTTTCTTTCTTTTAATAGTTTTAGTTTTGGGCTCATGCAATGGAACTGACCGAGAAAAAGAGATAGTTATAGAGGATAATATTATAAATCCTGTGGTTCATCGAATTGAAGCAAAGCAGCTATTGAATGTTGATAAAATAGGAGTTTATGATACATTATCTGTTTTTATAAATAGAGGTACTGATAGTATCCTTTATATGTATGACTCTTCGGATTTTACCTATAAAGGAGCTTGTGGAGTCATAGGACATGGACCTGAAGATTTCCAGTTCCCATTTTTTTTGAAGAAGGCAAATGATAATAATGGTATTATAAACCTTTACGATGTTAATGCAGCAGCCTTTAAGGACATAAATGTAAAAAAGATTCTTCAAAAAGAGCCAAATGCAATAATGTCAATGAAAATGCCGACTATGCTTATAGGTTCACCTGATTTACATTTAAAGAGTGATTCTTGTTTTATAGGGAATATTGATTCAGGTAGCGGATTGTATTTCATTTATGATTCGAATAAAGATAAGATAAAATGGGTTGAATTTCCCAAAATCCTACAGTTGCCTCAGGATGATTTCACAGTTATGAATATGAATCGTATAACTCTAAACTTTGAGTCCAATAGAGTTGTTTCAGCAATGGGATATTATAATCTGCTATTTCTTTATGACTCGAATAATACTTTAATGAAGACAGTCCAATTAGGAGATGAAGAAATTAGCCCGACAGTAGTTGATGGTGATCATCTGAGTGGAGATAATATAATCTGCTGTAGAGATATAACCTCCTCAGATAAAGCTGTATATGTATTGGAACAGAATATAAGAGAAAAAGATTTTGAGAAGATTGATAATGCTTCTTCCAGAATTGTTGTTTTTGACTGGGATTTGAAGTATTTAAAAACTTATCTTCTTCCCCATTACTCATTGGGTTTTGTATATGACCAATATCATGATAGAATTTTATACACGGCATTAAATCCCGAAGGTGGAACCGATGTCTTTTTCTTTTATTTAAATACAGAAGATAAAAAGTAATTGTTTAAAGTAAAATACTATAAATTGAATGTCAGAATTCATTTTGTAAATAAGTATTTAATTGTGAGAATATGAAGAATTGTTTTTATTTGCTTTGTTGTATTTTCATTCTGGCTGCATGTCAGGAAAAGCGCTTATCAGGGCCGATACAGGTTGACCTATCAAAGACGGAACCTGTGATAAATTATTCAAGTTTCGTAGATTCAACAGCATTTGTTACACTTGAACTAAGTGACAGCTTGCCACTCAACGGTGTTTCAGGTCTGTATTTTGATGACGGTAAACTCTTTGTCAAGGATAGCGGGCAGGAAGGTATTCTTGTCTTTGATGAAAAAAGTGGACAGTTATTTGCGCGGTTAAATGCGTTCGGTGACGGACCGGAAGAGATAAAGCGTATTGGTGCGTGGTGTTTGGATCCTTATCGGAAACATATATGCATCTTTGATAAAGGAGACATGAAGTTAAAGGAGTATGATTATTCAGGCAATTACATATCTTCCTTTCCAATGGAATCTTTCTTTCTGGACATGGTGAAGTTGGAAAAAGAGAGTCTGGTTTGTTTTTACCCTGTTTATGCCGGTCATGAACAGCCTGAAGGTGTCTGGCTGGATAATATGGGACATTTTAAAAAGAGCCTTTCTTCGCATGTGACAGAAGCTTGCAGGTTCCACTATTTTCCCGTGATGTATAATTGGAACGACTCATCCGCTTATTATTATGACAGGAACTGGGATGAGTTGTCCCTTGTAACAGCCGACACACTCCGTTCGATGTACACCTTTGATGTAAAACAGGCAATTCCTCTTTCAGTGAAAGGAATGCGTGATTTGACGCCTCAAGAACTGGACGGTCGTTCGATTGTTCACCAGTTTGCCTGTTCGGATCGTTTTATCCTGTTTTCCTACCATACATTCCATCGGTCTGATATGATGAGTAAGGACATTACATGGGTGCTGCTCGATAAAAGAACGGGAAAGGTTTCCGTTTCGAAATTTCTTAGAAATGATTTGGGTGAAGGAGATGAAATGAAAGGTTATGTTTTGTTTTACAAGAATGATCATACGTGGGTACGGGTTGATGACACTTTGGATAGTGTGATTCGGTTGGAATACTTGTACTTGCGATAATACTGTTCTGAAGATGTATGTCAAAAGACTATAGACAGGGTGACTCGTTGTTGAATATCTAAGTTTATAATGTTTAAGTTGTTATTTCCAAGAGATTACGAATAGGATAAGATACTGCTCGGTGAAAGTGCAATTCTGAGTGTGAAGTATAAAGCCGAGGAGTCTGGTGATTTCTGGCGTACTATAACGATAATATATGGCAATATTCCCGAGAGGTACTTTACTTTGGACTTTTGAGGAACAGTCAAAAAATGAAAGATAAAAAGAGTGGAAACATGAATCACGTGTCTGCAAACAATGAATATCATATTCCACTCCATGGTAAACCTGTCCAATCGAAGAAAGGAGGTGCTATCCATGCAAAGTTAATTATAAAATCAGAATTGAGAGAATAGAGAGAGGTTTATTTTCCTCTAATGTATTAAATTGAAAACATTAATAAAAATATAACTTTATGAAAAAGACTATATTCAAAACTTTATTAGCAGTTGCATTTACGATGGTAGCCGGTTATAGCGTATATGCTTCACAGCAGAAGGTTGAAATGTCAGATTTAGCTATGGCTAATGTAGAAGCATTGGCAAATGACGAGGGAAGTGTTTACAGATCCGGCACTTGATCAAGAACGTCCAAATGCCAGATGGTGAAATTTGATTTTAATATAAAGATTGATCAACATTTATAAATCAAGAGGTTATCTTTAGGAGTAACCTTTTGCCTAAATAAATTAATCTTATGAAATATTGTTACATATATTTAATGCTTCTTCTGCTTATATTTTCTTGTAATAGAAAACAAGAAAATAGTATAGACAAATTTGATAATATAATAGATCTATCTGTTTCTGATAGCTTGTTTTCAGACAACGAATTGCCTATGGGGACAGTTTTGAGTATGAAGAACTGGAAAGATATATTAATAACCTGCCATCATGCAGATGATTATAGATTCTCTTTTATTGATAGCAAAACAGGAAAGTTGATAACAAGATGGGGACAAAAAGGAAATGCACCAAATGAATTCATTGATTTTGGCTCGGATTTTTTTATTCAAGATTCTTTACTCGTGTTCCAGTCTTCTATGAAGAAGTCAATAAACTACGTGTCTATTCCGGCTATATTGCGTGGAGCAAAAGAAGTTTTGGTTAAGACGGAGATTTATCCATATACAGCAGACTTTAGACCATTGCATATAGTCCCTATTGGAAATAGAAAAGTAGCAACAGGACTTTTTAAACAGGGAGTTTTGGGTGTACTTGATGAAAATAATAATATTGTAGGAACATATTCCGATTATCCTTTTCCTAATGAAATGGAAGGTCTTTATCGTGGAACAGCATATCAGTTAGCCATGTCATGTAATACATATAGACAACGTCTGCTTGTTTCCGTCTCACATTCGGATGTTTTTGAAATTTATGAATTGGGTACCAGTGGATTACATCGTGTTTTTGTTAACGATTTTAAGCATGTCCCTGTTGTACAGATGCATGATGGTAGGGTTAGTAAAGATGATAGTAAAAGTATTGGTGGAATTTTGGAACTATTTAATACAGACAATTTTATTTATTTGGGATATTCCCATTTGAGTTTAAAAGAAGTATCTTTGAATGATTACACGTTTGATGAAATATTATGTTTTGATTGGAATGGTAATAAAGTAAAAAAATATAATTTACCTTTTCCGGTAAGTACATTTTGTGTTATAGATAATTTATTATATGTTACTAGTTTAGAAGATAATAATATGACTATTTATAGATTAGAATCTGATAAATAGTAGTTCGTCAATAATTATTAGGTACTAATCAGCTTTGATAATTATTAGCATCTTCTATGTGACTATAAATTCACCAGATATGTGTATATTCAATTTCTGTAGATCATAGTAATTCTTGCCTATATTGTGCTTCTAGAAAAAATGTGCAAGATCCACCCACAATATTAAGGTATAAGTTATAGTGTAATGAATTGGATATATTGATTTGTGAGTGACCTTTTGGAGGGATATATAAAATTTAAAAATTTTTGGTTATGAATAGATGTGGCAGATATGCGATACTGTTGCTTGCCGCCGGAATGTTGGGCAGTTGCAGCGGAGGAAAAAATGATGCTTCCGGAAAGGAAGGAGTAGAAACAGTTTTGCCCTCACAGGCGAACGAGGTGACGGTCATGACGCTGAAGAAGACCGCGTTCAGCCATGAGCTGGTGAGCAACGGCAAGGTTACGGCCTCACAGTATGCCGACCTTTCATTCCGCGTTACATCGGAGCCGGTGGCACACATCTATGTGAAGAACGGCGATCATGTAAGGAAAGGCCAGAAGATAGCCGAACTCGACCTTTTCACCTTGAAGAACAGTTTGGAGAAGGCGGAGATAGCCCTGCGCCAGTCAGAACTGGAGATGAAGGACGTGCTGATAGGTCAGGGGTATTCACCCGACCGTATGCAGGAAATCCCCAAAGATATTGTACAGCTTGCCGAGGTGAAGAGTGGTTACGGACAGAGCCGTGCCGCATACGAACTGGCAAGGTACGAGCTTGAACAGGCTGTGATCACCGCACCCTTCGACGGGGTTGTGGCGAATCTTGAATCGCGCAGCTTCAACCGTCCTGACGGTTCGAAGCCTTTCTGCCGTGTGATAGGAAGCGGGGGCATGGAAGTGGCTTTCAAGGTGCTGGAGAGTGAACTGCCGCTTGTCAGGCGAGGAGACCGGGTGGAGGTGGCTCCGTTTGCCGGGACAGCTGGGGCATGCAGCGGTACGGTGTCGGAAATCAACCCGCTGGTGGATGAAAACGGACTGGTGAGCGTAAGGGCAAAGGTGAACGGCGGAGTGAAGCTATTTGACGGCATGAATGTGCGTGTGAGCGTGAAACGTTCTATTCCCGATCAGTTTGTGGTGCCTAAGACGGCCGTGGTACTGCGTACAGGCAAGCAAGTGATATTTACCTTGAAGGACGGCAAGGCGATGTGGAACTATGTGACTACCGGACTGGAGAACATGACCGAATATACCGTGATAGGTGACGGCATGGAGGAAGGGGCACAGATCATCGTGACCGGAAACGTGAATCTTGCGCATGAAGCTCCGGTTAAAGTGATACCTTAAAACATGTCCGTACTATGGTAAGATTTCTGATTAAAAGACCGATAGCGGTACTCATGGCTTTCACTGCTTGCTTCATCGTGGGGCTGGTGACTTATTTCTCACTGCCGGTATCGCTGCTGCCCGATATAGATATTCCGCAGATAACTGTACAGGTGACGGGTGAGAACTCTTCTGCACGTGAGCTGGAGAATACGATGGTGGCTCCCGTGAGAAGACAGCTTATGCAGGTATCGGGACTCAGTGAAATGAGGAGCGAGACACGCGACGGTTCGGGCATCATCCGGCTGTCGTTCGATTTCGGTACGGATACCGACCTTGCTTTCATTGAGGTGAATGAGAAGATTGATGCCGCAATGAACAGTCTGCCGAGGGATGCGGTACGTCCAAAGGCTATCAAAGCGAGTGCTACCGATATTCCTGTGTTCTATTTGAACATGACGTTGAAGGATGAGGTTCCGTATCAGGAAACTGATGGTAATGCTTTTCTCGAAATGTGTACCTTGGCTGAGAATGTGGTGAAACGCCGTATCGAGCAACTGCCTCAGGTGGCAATGGCCGATATGACCGGTGTACCGCAGAAGATGCTGCGCATTGTACCCGATATGGGGAAGATGGAAAGTTTAGGTATGGGGATATCTGATTTGGAAGGTATACTTTCATCGAACAATGTAGAGCCGGGGAGCATGCTGGTACGCGATGGTTACTATGAATATAACATTCGTATTGCATCGCTATTACGTACACCGGAGGATGTGGAGAGTATTTACTTTAACCACAATGGACTGGTGATGCAGCTGAAGGATATTTGTGATGTGCAGATGGTGACACGCAATGAAATGGGACGCTCGCTGGCAGGAGGGAAGCGGGCGGTGACGCTTGCTATCATCAAGCAGGGAGAAGAAAATATGGATAATTTGCGTAAGGAACTGAAGGAAACTACGGATTATTTTACAAAGATATATCCTGATATTGAATTTAGTATTACACGTAATCAGACGGAATTATTGGATTATACGATTTCTAACTTACAGCAGAATTTTACGCTGGGTTTTCTGTTTATATTTATTGTAGCTTTCTTTTTTATCGGGGATGTACGTTCGCCACTGATTATCGGCATTACCATGATTACTTCTGTAATCATTACTTTTTCCCTTTTCTATATTTGTAAAATATCGCTCAACGTAATCTCGCTTTCGGGGATGATACTGGCAGTGGGTATGATGATAGATAATGCGATCATTGTGACAGAAAATGTATCGCAATACCGGGAGAAGGGGTATTCGCTGAAACGTGCAGCTGTGGCGGGAACTTCGGAAATGATTACGCCCATGCTTAGTTCGTCGCTTACCACTGTAGCGGTGTTCGTACCGTTGGTGTTCATGAGTGGGATAGCCGGTGCCATTTTCATGGATGAAGCATTTTCTATCACATCTGGATTGTTGGTCTCTTATTTTGCTGGTATCATGTTGTTGCCTGTGTTGTATGTATTGTTCTACCGTATGGGTATAAGGAAGCACAACTGGTTTACTGCCAGCTTCAAAAATCTCCTGAAGAACGAGTGGCTTGTACGTTTCTATGATGCTGGTATAGAATGGGTGTTTGCACATAAAAAGATGACGATGGCATTTGCTATAGTTTCGCTTCCGCTCTGTGTGCTGATGTTTATGCTGATTGACAAGGAGCGTATGCCTGAGATTGACCAGAATGAAACGGTGGTGAGCATAGAATGGAACGAGAATATTCATGTGGACGAGAACAACCGCAGGGTGAATGCCATACTGGCCATGACCGATTCTCTTGTAGAGGAACATACGGCATATGTCGGTATGCAGGATTATTTACTTGGAACGGAAAACGAACTTTCTGCTGCTGAGGCTGAGCTTTATTTCCGTACGGCTGAACCGTCGGGTATATCTGTGCTGACAGAACTTATTGGCCAGGAAGTTCGTAAGAAGTATCCGGCTGCTACGGTTACATTCTCGCCTCCTGTAACTATTTTCGAAAAGCTTTTTGTTACAGGGGAACCTGACCTTGTAGCACAGCTCCGAGCTTCTGATCATACCTCAACTCCTGAGGCGGAGGATGTGAGAGCTATAGAGGCGGCCATTGCCGGAGAAACCGGATATACGCCTGATGATACGCCGTTCCGGAAGCAGCTGAACTTGGAGGTAGACCGTAGCCGTCTTCTGTTGTACAATGTGGATTATGATGAGGTGGTGAGGATGATTCGTACTGCACTGAAGGATAATCAGGTGTCTACCTTGCGCTCGTACCAGCAATATCTGCCTATCGGCATAGCTGGAAGGGAGATGAGCGTGAATCGTATATTGGCCGAAACTTTAGTTGAAGTGAAAACGACTGACGGTTCATCCGAAAGGAATTATGTTCCTCTTCGTGAGTTTGTACGGATTGTTCCTGATGAGGATCTCAAGGAGATTACGGCCGGACGCAACGGTGAGTATATCCCCGTAAATTTCTATAATGTAGATAATGTACCGAAGGTGATGGAGGAGGTGCGCAATGTTGTAGGAAGTGACAGCCGTTGGGATGTATCGTTTGGCGGAAGTTTCTTCTCTAATAAGAAAATGATGGGGGAACTGACTGTTATTCTGCTTATATCGGTGCTGCTTATGTACTTTATCTTGTGTGCCCAGTTTGAGAGTTTCCTTCAGCCGCTTATCGTATTGGCTGAAATTCCAATGGATATAGCCTTCGGGCTTGTGTTGCTGTGGGCTACGGGGCATACCATGAATCTGATGTCGGCTATTGGTATCATTGTTTCGTGTGGTATTGTAGTGAATGACTCTATCCTGAAACTGGACTCCATCAACGAATTGCGTAAGGAGGGGATGCCGTTGCTGGATGCAATTCATACGGCAGGTCACAGAAGACTCAGGGCTATAATCATGACTACCTTGACTACTGTGTTTGCGATGGTTCCTCTGCTCTTTACTTCCGATTTAGGTTCGGAGATGCAGCGGCCGCTTTCTATTGCTATGATAGGTACAATGATGGTTGGGCTTATCGTAAGTCTTTTTGTAATTCCTCTTATTTACTGGTTTATATATAGAAAACATGAAACTCAGAAAATTTAGTATATTGTTCCTGCTTGCTTGTTGCGGGATGGGAGCACAGGGTCAGAGTGTACTCAGATTGGACCTGAAGGAAACTATTACGATGGCAAACGATAGCTCACTGTCGGCTTTCCGTTACCAGAATATGTATTTATCGGGCTACTGGGAATACAGAAGCTATAAAGCGGCACGACTGCCGAGCCTTACGTTGAATATGACTCCGGCGCAGTATTATCGCTATATTACGCAACGTTACGACTCGCAGGAGAATGTCGATGTGTACCGTGAACAGCAGATGCTGAGTGCAAGTGCAGGGCTGAGCATTGCGCAGAATTTAGACTTGCTGGGTGGTACGTTTTATGTGGATACACAGCTTGACTATATGCGAAACTTCGGTGAAACGAATTTTACCCAGTTCTCTACTGTTCCTTTCCGTATTGGCTATCAGCAGGAGCTTTTGGGATTCAATGCTTTCAGATGGGACAGGAAGATAGAACCGTTGAAGTTTGATAAAGTGAAGAAACAGTATCTTTATAATGCCGAAAGTGTGTCGGAAGAAGCTGTGAATTATTTTTTTGCTCTTGCTATGGCTCAGGCCGACTATGAACTGGCACAAGATAATGTGGCGACTTCTGATACATTGTATGCAATAGGAGAGCAGAGGCAGAAAATTGCGTCTATCTCACAGGCTGACTTGCTTACGCTGAAATTGGATAAGGTGAATGCACGCAATACGCTGAGAAATGCTGAGATTGCTCGTAAGCGTGCTATGTCTGCACTTGCTACGTTTTTGAATCTGGATCGTAATTCGTATATAGAGATCAATCTTCCGGCTCGTCCTCGGCATGTCGATATTCCTGCCGACCGGGCTATTGTTCTTGCTCGCGAGAATAATCCTACTTTTTTGGAGCAGCGCCAGAATGTGCTGGAGGCGGAACGTGAGGTAGACCGCACGAAGAAAGAGTCTCGCTTCAATGCCAGTTTCAATGCGAGTGTGGGTTTCAATCAAGTGGCCGATAATATCAGTGCTGCTTATCGTAATCTTCTGCAGCAGGATCTTGTGTCGTTTACTGTATCCATACCGCTTGTCGACTGGGGGGTGCGCAAGGGTAAGTACAACATGGCCAAGAATAACCTTAATGTTGTGAAGATTGCTGCTCGTCAGGAGGAAATCAGTCTGGAGGAGGATGTGATGATGACGGTGAGCGACTTCAGTGTGCAACAGGATATGATAGCTAGTGCGGAAGAGGCTCTCGACCTTGCGGAACTGGCATACGACCAGACACGTAAGCGTTTTATCATTGGGAAGGCTGACATTAATAGTCTGACGCTGGCACTGAACCGTCAGCAGGAGGCTCAGAAGAATTATATACAGGCTATGCAGAATTACTGGCTGAATTACTATAAAATACGTAAACTTACGTTGTTTGACTTTGAGTCGGGTATTTCTCTTTCCGACCGATTTGATTTTGACAACCTGCTGAGATGACTTTGAAATGAGTATGAAGGATAAAATAGAAGGACGTCCTCTTGTATGGTCGTCGTTTACGCTGATTGTTACATTCGTTTGTCTGTCGCTGGTGGGACTGGCACTGGTACCTCTTCTGCCGGTGAAACTTTCGCCGTCGCATGATATGCCGGGACTTTCGGTATCGTTCTCTATGCCGGGTAATTCGGCAAGGGTGGTGGAAACGGAGGTTACCAGCCGTCTGGAAGGTATACTGTCGAGGGTAAACGGAATAAAGAATATAAGTTCTACTTCGGACAACGGAAGCGGGTATATCCGAATAGAACTTGACAGTCATGCTGATATTGATGCTGCACGCTTTGAGGTTTCTACTCTTATAAGGCAGTTGTGGTCGCAGCTTCCCGATGGGGTGAGTTATCCGCTTATCTCCACGCAAAGAAGCGACGAGAATGCATCGCGTCCTTTTATGACTTATACGCTTAATGCACCTGCTATTCCGATTGTAATTCAGAAATATGGTGAGGAACGTATCAAGCCGATGCTTTCGGCTTTGGACGGTGTGTATAAAGTGGAACTCAGCGGCGCTACGCCTATGGAGTGGCGCATTGTGTATGACAATGTGCAACTTGAGAATCTTGGAATAGGTGTTCAGGATATACTGAATGCTATAGAAGAAAGGTATGGCAGGGAGTTTCTGGGTATCTGTGAAGTGGAAAATGCTAAAGGGAACTCGGAATGGATAAGGCTTGTACGTACCACTGAGGGTAGCGCTGATGGTTTCGTGCCATCGGAGATTGCTGTAAGGGCAAAAGACGGAAGTATGGTTCCTCTTGACCGTCTGGTCAGAGTGACACGTGCGGAGCAAGAGCCCGCTTCGTATTACCGTATCAACGGACTTAATTCAGTATATCTTTCCATTACGGCTTTGGAAACTGCCAACCAGCTAGCTTTGGCTGAGCAAGTGAAGAAGGTAATAGCTGAGGCTGAAACTGCAATGCCGCCTGGATATGAGATTCATACTAGTTATGATGCTACGGAATTCATCTCCAAAGAGTTGGATACTATTTATTTCCGTACCGGAATAACTGTGCTGATTTTGCTGCTCTTTGTAGCTCTTATTACACGCAATATGCGTTATCTTTTTCTTATCGTTACAGGGCTGGCTGTGAACATTGCCGTGGCTCTTATTCTGTATTATGCTTTCGGACTGGAAATTCAACTCTATTCCCTGGCAGGTATTACTATTTCACTGAATCTGGTGATAGATAATATCATAGTCATGACCGATCATATACTGAGAAAGCATAATCTGAAAGCCTTCATGTCGGTCTTGGCTGCTACGCTGACAACTATCGGTGCGCTGGTCATTATTTTCTTCCTTGACGAGAAGATACGACTCAATCTTCAGGATTTTGCGGCTGTGGTGATTATTAATCTTGGCATTTCGTTGCTGGTAGCTCTTTTTTTCGTACCTCCTATGATCGAAAAAATTGGGCTGGCAAAAGGTAAGCCTCGTCATGCCCGTATGTGGGTAAAGCGTGGTGTAGTGTATTTTACTCGTTTCTACCGTAATATGATAGTGCTGCTGAGTCGATATAGAGTGGTAGCTTTCATATTATTAGTGCTTGGTTTCGGGCTTCCGGTATTCATGCTTCCGGAAAAGATAGAAGATGTAGAGGCAAAAGGAAAATGGGCTGAATGGTATAATAAAATATTCGATAACACTATTTATAAAGAAGATATTAAACCTGTTGTAGATAAGGTTTTGGGAGGCTCTCTCCGTCTCTTTGCAGAGAAGGTATACGACGGTAGTTATTTCAATCGTGACGAGAGTGAGGTAGTGCTGTATATCAATGCTACATTGCCGAATGGTAGTACGCTGGAACAGATGAATGAGCTTATCAAGAAGATGGAAACTTATTTGAGCAGGTTTAAGGAGATACGTCAATTTCAGACTTCAGTGTATGATGCACGTCGGGCCAGTATTCAGGTATTCTTTAAAAAGGAGTATAGTCATACGGGATTCCCATATGTACTGAAGTCGAATGTGATAAGCCGTTCGCTAACTATCGGTGGAGGAAGTTGGAGTGTATACGGACTTCAGGATCAGGGATTCAGTAATGATGTGAGAGAGTCGGCTGGGAGTTTTCGTGTGAAGATGTATGGTTACAATTATGATGAGTTGTGTCATTGGGCTGAGGAGATGAAGAAGCAGCTTCTTTCTCATCGCCGTATTAAAGAAGTGACCGTAAATTCGGAATTTTCGTGGTGGAAGGACGATTATACAGAGTTTTATCTGGAGTTTGACAAGCGTAAAATGGCAGAAGAGAATCTTACAGCATACGACTTGTTTGCTGTGTTGCGACCTGTATTTATGCGTGATCAGTTGGCTGGAAGTATTATTTATGACAATAGTTTGGAGTATCTGCGGCTTTCATCGAAACAGAGTAGTGGCTATGACGTATGGGCGTTCATGTCGGTTCCGTTTATGGTGAAGGGCAAACAGTATAAGCTTTCCGATCTTGCTATGCTTGCCAAGGGGCAGGCTCCCAAACAAATAGCCAAGGAGAATCAGCAGTATAGAATTTGTCTGCAATATGAATATATCGGCTCATCGGAACAAGGCAAGAAGCTTTTGGATAAAGATATCGAGGTTCTCAGGAAACGGCTGCCGATGGGGTATACCGTAGAGAGTGAGAATGCTTACTGGAGTTGGAATAAAGACGACAACAGTCAGTATTTCTTGTTGCTGATAGTGGTTGCTATCATTTTCTTTATCTCGGCTATCTTATTCAATTCATTAATTCAGCCGCTTGCTATCATTTTTGTGATACCGGTGTCATATATCGGAGTGTTTCTGACCTTCTATCTTTTCGGACTAAATTTCGATCAGGGAGGTTTTGCGTCTTTTGTACTGCTTTGCGGTATTACAGTGAACGCAAGTATCTATATCCTTAACGAATATAATGCTATTCGAAAGAGTTTTCCGGGTTTGTTACCACTGAGGGCTTATACTAAGGCTTGGAATACAAAAGTGATCCCTATTTTTCTTACTGTAATGTCTACTATCCTTGGTTTCTTGCCGTTTATGATAGGGGAGAAGACACCGTTCTGGTTCCCTTTGGCAGCTGGAACTATAGGAGGACTCGTAATGTCGGTGATTGGTATTTTTATTTATTTACCTGTATTAAGTGTATCAGGGACTGTCAACAAGAGTTATAAAAAAAATAAGGCTTCATAAACCATTAAGTATGAAAACTGTTGGTTGTCTGCTTTTTTCTGTTTATCTTTCGACTGAACAAGATTTGAAAACAAAAAATAAAAATTAATATGGGAATCATGAATACTATTTTCGGAAATGTTTCCGAAATGGATATTGCCAGTTTACAAAAAGAGTTTGGCGCATTGCTTTGCGAGGGAGAACGTATTGAAAGGGCTTATAAGCTGATAAGGGACAAGTGGGTATTTACCAATAAGCGTCTGATCATTCAGGATGTTCAGGGAGTGACGGGTAAGAAAAGAGAATATTTGTCTGTACCCTATCGTTCCATAGAACGTTTTTCGATAGAAACTGCCGGTACATTTGATATGGATGCCGAAATGAAAATCTGGATAAGGGGATGTGAAGAACCTCTGGAACAGAATTTTGGTAAGGATTCGAACATTATAGAGATACAGCGAGTACTGGCGCAGTATGTGCTGTAACAGCTCGCTGTAATTCATGCATTTGTTGGATTTATTATTAAGCTATAATCTGTAATATGCTGAAATTCATTCTTTTTGTGTTAGCAGGTGCTGTAATTTATGTATTGTTTTCTTATGTATTGAGATTATTTAATCTGTCTGATGACTTGATAATTGGGATTACCAGCGTATGTGTCAGTTGTATACAAGGATATATTGGATATCTTATTTATATTAGGCCTGATAAAACGAAGATTCAGTAATTCTGGAAGTCGTTTTTATTCACATGACTTTTTATTTTTCCACTCGTCTATAGTCAAGAGTGTGAAATGTTCTGTCCGTACATCTCCTAATGGGGATGGTTTTCCTTGTTCTGTATGATGGAATTTAAATCCGCATTTGTCCATTACCCGGCGCGATTTGAAATTCCCATCGTAATATCCGCACCATACTCTTTTAATTCCCAAGTCTTCAAAACAATGTTCTAACAGGCGATGTACGGCTTCCGGTATCAGACCTTTTCCCCAATAAGGAACTCCTATCCAATAGCCTATTTCTGCATCGCCTTCCTGCATGTCTGCACTGTGTACACTGTCGCCAAACATGATACCCACACTTCCTATGGGTTCTTGAGTTTCTTTCAATACCACAGCGTATGTTTCAGGGGCAGAGAGAATGTTGCGGATAACATTTTTGCTATCCTCCACAGATGTGTGTGGCGGCCATCCTGCTATAGGACCTATATTCGGGTTTTGAGCATATTTGTAAAGTGCTTCTGCATCATTTTCGTTCCATCGACGCAGTATTAGTCTTTTGGTTTCCATAGCTTGTGTTATTATAAGGTAAATATTTTTTATTGTGCATTAGAAAATATGATGCTGTTTTCGTCGAACAGCGGGGCGTCTTGGCCTATCTCAATGAAAATCGCTTTATCGGGATTGCTATCGTGTATTTCAAAATATCTTTGTCCACTGTTGCCTACACCCCATCCGTTACAAGGAGCTGGAACGGGTTCAGACTGCATCTGTGCTTTAACTTCTGTAGCATAATCGCCATCAGGAACCATAATAAATTTTCTGATTCCTTTTCTCTGGGACTTTATTTCTTCAAATTTGCATGTCTGTCGTTTATCCCAGTTCTCCGATTTTTCTAAAGTTCTGATGACATCATTTATATCTTTATTTGGCAGATGAAAAACCTGAATAAGCATATGCGGTGCTTTGTCACCTTTTCTTACCATCGATATGCCTGGTAAAGACGGGTCGGCTATAAGCCGGATATTTTCATTCTCCTGCACCCATAATGTAAGACCGGCACCAGAGATTTTCTTCCATACAAATCCATCGTATGCTTTTCTTGTTGGTTCGTTCTTTACAGTTTCTGAATGATTACTATTCTTTACAAATACAATATTCCTTTTTCTTCTTTCTACAACAAGAGTATCTTTATTGCATCTGATTATATTCATCGTATCGGAAAAGTGAATTGCTTGGCTATTACCTATACTTTCTCCATTCAATATCAATTTTTTGTCTGTTACTTTCCACTGATGATAAAACAGGGTACTCATACCTATTGACTGTGCAGAGCCATCTTCTTTTAGATCCATGCCCTGAATATAAGATACGTTCTCTGGAAGAACCTCTATCCATTGTCCTGTCAGATTAATGTTGTTATTAGAAGAACAGGCACATAGGACCAAGGCAAAGATTGAAATGATCTGTTTCATAGTATAACTGTTTTAGTTAGTGATATTGATTTGTAAATATGGTTTCTACTGTAACGTAAAGTTAAGAATAAAGATAATCTGTTTTATTAAAAAAGCACCGTTATCCAGAGATATACGGTGCTTTTTTCGATAATTTGTTTATTAATTATTTTGTTTCTCCCAAAAGAATATCTGCTCCCTGAATAAATGTAATATCACGCGGTATGCCTGCACCATTGATTTTGTCGAGGTCTGCCTGAAGTGCAGGAGTGATTCCACCGTTTTCGGCTCTGTACTTCGTAGCGAACTCTACGTTTCCGTCTCCCTGTGTTTGGAGGATTAGCGCAGCCCAGCCGTTCATGGCTTCTTTTGCTTTTCCGAAATCTATTACATACTGACCTTTGGCGTCACGTGAGAAGGCTCCTGCTTTTTCCATATAGTTGAAGCACATCATGTTGGCTTTTCCATGCGATGAAGCTGCTCCAAATCTTACGGAGCGCAAGATGCCTGCAATATAAGTAGCGATAGCATCTTCGGCTGTAATATTGGTGATTTCGCCCATTTCGATAAGTTTGGTTACCATGAACAGACCTAAGATATCTGCTTTAGCTTCTTCCCATGAAGTCTTTTCGGTTCCCATCACGGCATCCACACTTTCGTTGGTGTTAATAGTCTGCTTAACACCCAGTCCGTGTGCTACTTCGTGGAAAGTAACATTCCAGAAGAATGCGTCGAAGTTAAGGTATTTCTGCTGTTCGGGTGTTACGATAAGTTGTCCGATAGGCATAAGGATTTTATCAAACTTTGCTTTCATGGAGTTTCTCAGTTGCAGACGACGGGTACCTTTCAGTGCGTGTACTCTTTCATCATTCGGCAGATTGATGGCGATCGTCTTACTGCCGGCGTTGCAGTCGCCTGCATAATACACGGCATCGTATACGTTCAGGTCGGACGATGTACCCGGAACAAATGTCTTGTATTCTGGTGCACAAGGCAATTCTTTCTGGAGAGCCGGAAGCATGGCTACAAATTTTGCAAGGTCTTTGCTTCTAGCTTCGTCTTTCAACAGGATAAACGACTCGTATGAGGCTTTGGTTTCCTGGAACTTGTCGTCGTAACTTTCAATAGGACCTGTCACAAAATCTATTTTGCTGTCTTTCATGTCCATCCATGCAAGGTCGCTTTCCAGATAGTCATCTGTCTTGAATGCCTCGATACGCTTCTCAAGATAGTTTTTCAGCCCCGGATCTTCTGCCAATGTCACTGCTTTCTCCAGTAAAGCACAGATACGTCCTATTTCTTCGGCATAGGCTTCATGATACCAGACACTTTTTAATGAACCATCTTCGTTTCTGCGGATAACGGTGTACCATGAATTCTTGTTAGCGTCTTCGAATGCGTCGAACTCCTCTGCTGTAATGTCATGCGGATAGTAGTTACATACGGCCGGTTTCTCGCCATAGCCGGCCAGAAACGGTTTGTTATTGTCAAGACGATCCCAAGCCCCATAGTGAATCATGGCAAACTCTTTTGCATAACTGTCGGTGATGGTATCGAGCTGGCTCTTGTCGCCAAAAGTCTGCTGCCAGAAAAGATCGTCGGTGATTTCTCCTACCTGAAAGAATATTTTTACCAACTCTTTTTCCTTGTCATTCAGATTGTTTACAAGGTCGGATTTCAATTCTACTTGAGCATACTCCTCAACTTTTGCTTTCATAGGAGATTCCTGCTGTTGGGTGCTGCAAGAAAACAATGTTGAGGCTACAGTTGCAACTCCCAACAAAGATGCCGAAAGGTTAATCATTTTTTTTCTCATAATCGATTGTTTATTCTTTTGTTTGCGAAGATACGAAAAGTAGCTGACAATACATTAGTTTACATAAATCTCATCCACAAAAATAAAGGCATCTCCACCTGGCCAGGTGTGCCATGAGGGGAGTTTAGGAGTGATTTTGCCAACTATCCTGACATAGCGTGCCTGTTGTGTGTCGAATGTCAGTTCATGGCGATAGATACCGTCAGGATCGTCTTTCTTTAACACAGGTTTTGAACTTTCTGCCACTTTGGTGAAATGCTTTCCGTCGGCAGAACACCATACTTCCATACCTGTGATGTCCATTACGGCAGATCCGATTGCTACATCGGTACGGAATGCTGCACTTGATACTTCTGTTTCCTTTCCTAAATCTACTGTAGCATTCAGATCGCAGAGGAAGCCCAGCCAGCGGCCAGTATTGTAACGTGTATCTCCAGTCAGTCCGTCGGTCAGTATGGAAGCTCCTTTGTAAGTATAGGTAGGACTCGGCTGTCCGGCCAGCGTTACAGGGCAGAATGTAGCTTTGTTTACACTGATCGTATCACACACTAAACTGTTGTCTGTTTCTCCCGGCATAATAACCTTTGCCTTAAGTATGGCATTGCTGTTTATAGTGAACGGTTCCTTATAAAGTTGTGATGCTTCTGTAGGTTCACTGCCATCCAAGGTATAATATATCTTTCTGTTTCCAAGGGTATTCAGTCGTATGCTGAGTTTACGGTTCAATGTATCATTCTCGTAGTCGGATGTTACTTCGAATGCTCCCTTATGGTAGCTCAGTCCATATTTGTCATATCGCTTTATGATGTTGAACATACGTAAAGCAAATTCATGATAATCTCTGTTTTGCTTGTCAAAACCGTTCCATGTAATTTCTGCGAGTGCGGCAAGTCGGGGCAGCAGGCGGTACTCTATCTGCTCCATTGTTTCTATATCTTCGCTCCAGAGGCAAGCTTGAATACCTTTAATGTGTGCAGCATCAGTCTCGGTCATATCGCTGAGGACAGGATTAAAGTCATATACTTTTCTTATGGCATTATCTCCCGGCAGATTGAGTACATCCATTGCGCTGAAGTAAAGTTGTCCGCAAGGAGTCATGATTACATCGTATCCCTTTTTAGCCGCTTCTGCACCATATTCCGCATTTCTCCATGCCATAACAGTAGCATTGGGTGTCGCTCCTCCAGCAAGAATCTCATCCCAGCCTATAATGCGCCGTCCGTTTTCCTCAACAAATTTTTCCACTTCGGTCATAAAGTAGCTTTGCAGTTTGTCCTCTGCTTCATACTGCTTGGTATCTTTCCATCCTTGAGCCTTGATAAGGGCCTGACATTTGGGACATTCCTTCCAGCGGTCGCGCGGACACTCGTCTCCACCAATGTGAATGTAGCGTGAAGGGAACAGTTGCATGACTTCTGTCAATACATCTTTCACAAACGGCAAAGTCTTGTCACTTCCTACGCACAACACATCCTTGTGTACACCATATTCTACAGCTGTTTCGTAGGGTCCTCCGGTACAACCGAGTTCCGGATAGGCAGCCAGTGCCGACTTGATATGTCCAGGAAGATCTATCTCGGGTATAACTTCTATGTATCTTTCGGCTGCATATTTTACAATTTCCTGAATATCCTTTTGCGTATAGAAACCGCCATAAGGTTTTCCGTCAGTCCCTTTCACACCGTCTGTACGCAGTGATTCCTTTCTTTTGGAGCCTATTTCGGTGAGTAGGGGATACTTCTTTATTTCTATTCTCCAGCCTTGATCTTCAGTAAGATGCCAGTGAAATACATTCAGATTGTGCAGTGCCATAAGGTCGAGATACTGTTTCACTTGCTCTACGTTGAAAAAGTGACGTCCTACATCGAGATGCATGCCCCGGTATGCCAAGCGGGGATAGTCTTCGATGTTAGTCTGTTGGAAAGCAATATTGTCGCTTGCCTCTACAGGGGAAGCCTTACGAAGCGTCTGTACCCCATAGAAGACACCTGCATGCGATCCTCCGGTTATGGTGATACCGTCGCTGCTTACGGCGAGCCGGTAACCTTCAGGATTTTTTATGCTTTTGTCTATGTTTAGCGTGATGTAATTTTTTGTTGCCTCTGTCGATGTGGCGAGGGTATAACCTGTACATTCGTCGATGTAGGCGTTCAGGAATCCGGCAATGGTCTTCATTTCATTGTCATTTTCGGGAGTAACAATGACGGTTCCTTTGTCCAAAATAAACGGCTCAGTCTGTGGCGTTACTTCGGTATGCTGTGGCAACGGGATAATGGCATAGTCGGCAGTTCCTTCCCGTATATCTCTGCAAGAAAAAAGAGTTACTGTAACTGTTGCTGCTAGTAAGAATGATTTTAATTTCATATGTTATCAGTTAAAGGTTATATACGTTCTTAATAATTCTATATACTTATTGTTTTTGTCTAACTCCAGATAAACCTTTTCGGAGTCGTTTGAATAATAAATTTACCTTCTAATTGTTAGTCGTAACTTTGGGCTACTTCTCCAGTTTTTTGTTGTCCTTACGACAACTATATATGCTGAACAGAATTTATACATAAGATTGTATACCTTATGTTCATATCGTTTTTTAATGTTTGGTACGTAACTACAAATATAGAGAATTATATAATTATAAATATTCTTCTTGTTATCTTTCTGTTTCCAGAAAAATATTTCTTTGATGTCTAATACTGGAGCTGTTTCTGATATCGCTATTCTCTTTATTACTACTTTTGTAATAAAAAATAATTATGGATAAAATAATCAGTTCTATAACAAATATACTCAACATTGATGACGAAATTCTAACTAAGTTTCTTAGTTATCTTCATCCAATGACTGTCCCTAAAAAAACAATATTAATAAGGCCTCTCATTACAGACGAAAATGTATATATAATTGAAAAAGGAATAGCTCGTTCCTATATAATGATTAATGAAAAAGAGGTCACGTCATGGTTCAGTAAAGAAGGTGAACTGATATTTTCAACTAATAGCTTTTACGGAAAAACAGAAGGATATGAAAATGAAAGGGTACAGATTCTGGAAGACTCATTGCTTTACTATATTAAAATTTCCGATCTGGAGGAACTCTGTTTTCAGCATATTGAAATATCTAACTGGCTTCGGTTGCTGCATCAAAAGGCATTTGTGGAAATGGAAAGGAGGCTTATATATCGTTTATATATGTCTGCAGAAGAACGCTACAGAGATTTTTATGCCAAAAACCCTGAAATATTTCAGCGTGTAAACCTTAGCTTTATAGCCTCGTATCTCGGAATATCTCAAGTTACATTATGGAAATTGAGAAAGAATATTAAGTAGTTAAAGAAATAGTCGGTTGTAGCGGTACTTATTTTGTATCGTATCATACAAAAATATAGTTTTGTGGTAAATTATTGAAGTTTTATAAAAGATATGTTACCAAAGTTACCAGCAAAACAGCCGAGGATAGTATGGCTTGATGTACTCAGGCTATGTGCCATATTTATGGTTATCTGTATTCATTGTTCTGATCCGTTTAATGTTTCTCCAGAGGCGCGCTCCAATCCGGAGTTTAATTTGTGGGGAGGCATTTATGGCTCTTTTCTTAGACCATGCGTGCCATTGTTTGTCATGATTACGGGTATACTGTTGTTGCCTGTAAAAATGTCTTTTGAAGACTTTTATAAGAAAAGACTTCTCAGAATAGCTGTTCCATTTCTTTTGTGGTCTGTTTTATATAATCTTTTTCCATGGCTAACCGGAGTTCTAGGCTTGCCGCAAAGTACGATGTCCGATGTATTTGCTTACGCACCAATTGACGCGTCGCAATCTTTCAGTGATGCAATCAAAAATATAGCTCTTATTCCTTTCCAATTCAATGTTTATACAGTACCGATGTGGTATTTATATATGTTGATAGGGCTTTATCTATATATGCCGTTCTTCTCTTTTTGGGTGGAACAGGCAACGGTTAGGCAGAAAAAGATTTTTTTGATGTTTTGGTCTTTTTCTCTTTTCTTACCTTATGCTTATTCTTTTTTTTCGCCCAACCTTTTAGGTGTTAGTGCTTGGAATACATTTGGTACACTTTATTATTTTGCAGGATTCAACGGGTATTTACTACTTGGAAATTATCTTGTCAATGATGTACAGGAATGGAAATGGTTTAAGACAATTATTTTAAGCTTACCTGTGTTCGCTATAGGATATATTGCTACATATATAGGCTTTAAAACGATGACAGCTAATCCGGAATGTTCGGAGCAGGAAATGGAATTATTCTTTTTATACTGTTCTCCTAATGTCGCTTTAATGACATTAGCATTTTTTCTTGTTATACGTAAAGTCAGAGTAAAGTCAAAAAGAATGATTCTTATGCTTGAGAATATTACAAAATGCGGCCTGGGAATTTATATGATACATTATTTTATTGTAGGGCTTGGATATGCTATAGCTGATGCCTTAGCGATTCCGGTATTTTTACGTATTCCTGTTACAGCCGTTATTGTTTTTGTTATTTGCTGGGTATTTGTTTCTGCTTGTTACAAGTTTGCTCCGAAATATTCAAAATGGATATTCGGATGAGAAAATGGCTTTAATGTTAATCTTATGATGTGATTTTAATAGGGGATATACATTTGAATGGTCATGATATAAAATTTGCTTTTTGTCAAAATGAAATTTAAACTTCTCTACAATCGTAAAATCAGTAGGGGATATCATATTTATTATAGATTTGTTATTCTTATACATGTAAGCAAGTTTGCGATGAAAGGTATTCTTAATTATATACGAATATATGTCTGTAAATGTGGTGTGAATAATAGTAAGTTTGACATAGGTAACATTTTTCTTATAGCATAATGATAGTTTTTGAATGGGCTGTCTGAAGCTGAAATTAGATTGAGAAATCTTAAATTCTAGTTTGATTTCTATTTAAAAATAAGATATGCCGGGGTTTTAAATAAAACAACAGGATGTTTTTGTCAACTTATCAGGATGTTTTTGATGAAATATCAAGGTGTTTGGATGCTTTTAATTCTTAATATAAGTACACTTATTTAACTGTTGGAGAATATTAGATTACAATATGAATAGTTACAAACGAAGTTGACATTAACATTGCGTTCTATTTGACGAAAATCTTCAGAATGTGCTGATAGAGAAAACAGATTAATTTGACAGATTTGATACTCAATTGGTTGTTTGGTTGTCTTTTTTATATATGAAATTATTGCGGTAAAGTTACCCCGAAAGTTTTTTATCTAACTTCCGGAGTTAAATTATTTTGAGTGATGGTATGATTCTTTATTTTGTTTTTAATATGTCTAATTTTAATTTGAAAATTCTCTTCTCTAAAATTAAGTATTGACACATCTTCTCGCAATTATTACAAATCCATTTCACCCTCACTCAGCATTCAAATAGCTGACAGAGAAAAAGTTTACCCCATTATAAAAATATTTGAAAGCATCCTTCATTATTTGCGCGTCTTCAGGATGCCGGTCTTTTATATAATTGGCTGCATCAAATCTATTCTTGCTCCGATTACAATGCTTACCAGTTTTCTTGTAATAACCCGTTGGCGGAATTAAAATAATAGATAAATTTA
>UMHX01034048.1_pt1 | contig 24700 bp, 20 predicted proteins | sample 1965651 | NCBI WGS metagenome assembly UMHX01 (sample SAMEA4836109, study PRJEB28245) | human gut metagenome | biome: gut microbiome; material: fecal sample | place: Denmark | collected 2008 | reverse complement strand
GTCTTTTTGCAAAACAGTTATTGTTTTCGGCAGCCAGTGTGGTAGTCTGCGGAGGATTGGTTCTTCTGCTTTACAGGTATATCGGGCTTACAGGTGCAGCAAGGGAAAAACTCTGACGGAGAATGGAGTTCCAGTTGCTTTTCTGATATAGAAATCGTACAACAATTACCGTTTGCTTTTCTTTATCAATAGTGTAAAAGGCAAGGTAATTATTGATTATAATAAAACGAATTTTCCAACTCGCCAGAACGGGGTCATCTACAAGATAGTATTTTTCGGGCATATCCGAGAGTGAGTTGATTTGTTTTGTAGCTGCATCAAGCAGATGCTCGGCTGCGGTGGGGTTCTTCAGTGTAAATTCGATGTAGTCAGCGGCACGCAGGATATCACGTTCTGCGGTAGCTGTGATGTGGATGCTATAACTCATCTGCGACGTTTGCTCCGAATATCAGCCATTGCTTCTGAGAATGGTCGTGTGTTGTCAGAGGCAATATCATTCATACCCTCTTTAATCTGGCTATATAATTCAAAGCGACTGGTTAATTCTTCGTAGGCTTCAATGCTCATAACGGCAAGGTCACCTTTTCCATAAATGATGACCAAGAAATATGCTTCTGGGTCATTTCATTTACCCTATGGCGGGGAGGATTTTTCTTGAATATTAGCACTAGCCATGTTAATATACTATTTGTCATATGGTGGCTTCTTTTATTTAATAAAGGGAGCAAATAAGAATATGGGAGTTGATTTAAAAGAGATTTAGGTCTAAATCTAAGCCAACGAAAAAAAGATGGTAAATATAGAGCATGTTTTATAACGGCTAGTGGAAAAAGAGTAGACAGGATATTTGATAATGTAAAAGAAGCCAAACAATGGAATGGATTTAAAGAAAACAACAAGAGACCTAATACGGTTAGAAATGGAAACTACCCAAAACTAAAAAAAGAAATAGAACCATTTGCAACACGATTTCTGGAAAGTGCATCAGGAGAGTATGCAAAAAGTTATAAAATGCTATCCCAAATGATGGAACATAGCTCAATAAAAATCACATTAGATTTATATAGTCACTTGACCGAAGAAACAGTGAAAACCGAGATAGATAAGTTTTCCAATTATATGGATAGAATGGTTTTTGCATAAGTTCATGAAAGGTCATAAATGAAATATATAAAATGGGGGACAAGATGGGGGACAACCCCATGAAAAGTCCTTGAAACACTAGAAAAATAAGAAAGAAGGAAAATAAAATGAAACTTGGAATCGTCGGACTCCCAAATGTCGGAAAGTCTACATTATTTAATTCACTTACGAAGGCAGGCGCACTTTCGGCGAATTATCCATTCGCTACGATCGATCCGAATGTGGGAATTGTATCCGTGCCGGATGAGAGAATTGTAAAGCTTGGTGAACTCTACCACACGAAAAAAGTTACACCAGCAACGATTGAATTTGTTGATATTGCAGGACTTGTAAAGGGAGCAAGCAAGGGAGAGGGATTAGGAAACCAGTTCCTGGCAAATATTCGTGAAGTAGATGCAATTGTTCATGTAGTACGCTGTTTTGAGGATACAAATATCATCCATGTAGATGGTTCCATTGACCCGGCAAGAGATATTGAGACAATCAATCTTGAACTCATTTTCTCTGATATTGAAATCCTTGACAGAAGAATTGCAAAGATCGCAAAGCAGGCAAGAATGGATAAGACGCTGGCGAAAGAACTTGAACTTGTAGAGGCGGTAAAAGCACATCTTGAAGAGGGCAGGATGGCAAGAACATTTGAAGTGCCGGATGATGATGATGCCCAGATATGGTTTAAGGGATACAACCTTCTTACTGCAAAACCTGTTATATACGCAGCAAACGTGGCAGAGGATGATCTTGCAGATGACGGAGCATCGAATCCGCACGTTGCGAAAGTCAGAGAGATGGCGAAAGAAGAAGGCGCAGAAGTATTCGTAATCTGTGCGCAGATAGAGCAGGAACTTGCAGAGCTTGATGAGGATGAGAAAAAAGAATATCTTGAGGATCTCGGTGTTGAGTCAAGCGGACTTGACAAGCTTGTAGCTGCAAGCTATTCACTTCTTGGACTGATATCCTTCCTCACTGCCGGGGAAGATGAGTGCCGTGCATGGACGATCAAAAAAGGCACAAAAGCTCCACAGGCAGCAGGAAAGATCCACACGGATTTTGAACGTGGATTTATCAAGGCTGAGGTTGTAAACTATCAGGATCTATTAGATAATGGAAGTCTTTCCGCAGCGCGTGAAAAAGGAATCGTCGGAATGGAAGGAAAGGATTATGTGGTCAAAGACGGAGATGTAATCTTATTCCGCTTTAATGTATAAAAAATAGTCTAAAAATATACCGGGACGCATATGGTTTTCTAAATGAACGGATTTGGAAGACTATATGCGTTTTTATGAATTTCAGAAAAAAGAAGTGATCAATGTCTGTGACTGCAAGTGTCTTGGAAATGTCTGTGATCTGGAGTTTGATGAGCATGACGGATGTATCCGGACGATTATTGTTCCTGGACCGGCAAAGTTTTTTGGATGTGTGGGAAGAGAATTTGAACTGCATATTCCATGGTGCAAAATCGTAAAAATCGGACCGGATATCATATTGGTTGATATAGAAGAAAAAGAAGTTCGTAAGAAAATACAGTAAAACGAAAATATTTCGAAACTTTTCGTTGAAATAACCAAAAACAGGTGGACATAACAGGGAAAATTATGTTGACAATTACAAAAACAATGGATATACTTTTAATAAATGGGGTCTGTGCATAGGAGGTAGCTTATGAAGTGTCCGTTTTGCAGCAGTGAGAATACGAGAGTCATTGATTCAAGACCGGCAGACGATAACAATTCGATTCGCCGCAGACGGTTATGCGATGAATGTGGGAAGCGCTTCACAACATATGAGAAGGTTGAAACGATACCGCTTATCGTGATTAAAAAGGACAATAACAGGGAGCAGTATGACCGTTCCAAAATTGAAGCAGGGGTACTGCGGGCATGTCATAAGAGACCAATTTCTGTCAATCAGATCAATCAGTTAGTCGATGAGGTTGAGACGGAAATATTTAATCGTGAGGAGAAGGAGATCCCGAGCAGTCTGATCGGAGAACTTGTGATGGATAAGCTGAAAGATCTCGAGGCAGTTGCATATGTAAGGTTTGCTTCGGTATATCGTGAGTTTAAAGATGTGAATACATTTATGAGCGAATTGAAAAAGATGTTAGACAAGTAACGGAACGCTAAAATTATGCTAAAGTATTTACAAAGGCAGACCGATATAGTTTTTGCCAAGAAGAAGATGCAGATGGATGGGATTGGGTGGTATGAATATTTCAGGTATCCGTATACAGGCGGGGTTTTATGATTACAATACCATAAAGAATACTCAGATTCAGGAAGAAAGTGTACCAAATGTCATAGATACGGCGGGGGAAGATACCCGTGTGGCTGAGGTTACAGAGAGTGAGAGGGATAACAAGCCGGATCATGGTGCCACAGAGTATGCGAAACAATATCAGCCGGATGTAGAGTATGATCTGAAAGGAATCGCGAGCGATATTACGAGTCTGGATGTTGAGAAAGCTATCTCCGATATGAAGAAGGATCAGGTGTTACAGCAGTATCAGTTTTTTGTTGGAGAGCGTATGAGCCAGACCGGATTATTATATATTCGTCCGAATGAGAATTTCTCATTGTAAACAGAACATTGATAATGAAAAGGGGATTGCCTGTGGGTGATTCTCTTTTTTACTGGATATTTTTTGGAAAGTATAGTACACTGTACTTTGTATGAAAATTTACATGAAAAAATATGTATGCAGACCAAATTTGCAGGCAAATAAAAATATACATACAAACCCAAATTTGTATGAAAATGAGGATAAGAAAATATGATGGAAAAGTTCTATCCGGATGAGTATCTGGATTCAACCTACGAGATAGATTTTGATGAATTGTATGCACAGGGGTATCGCGGTGTGATTTTTGATATAGACAACACACTGGTGCGGCATGGAGCACCGGCAGATGAGCGTGCATGTGCACTGTTTGCACATTTAAAAGAACTGGGATTTGCGTGTATGCTGTTGTCAAACAACAAGGAACCGCGTGTGAAAATGTTTAATGATGCAGTTAATGTTTCTTATATCTATAAGGCGGGCAAACCGAATCCAGCAAATTATAAAAAGGCGATGGAGGAACTGGGGACAGATACCGGCAATACCATTTTTGTCGGAGATCAGATTTTTACGGATGTATATGGTGCAAAGCGTGCCGGTATCCGCTCGATCCTGGTAAAACCGATTCATCCGAAAGAGGAGATACAGATCGTGTTAAAACGGTATCTGGAAAAGATCGTGCTGTATTTCTACAGAAGAGATCTGGAAAAAAATAAAGAAAAACAATAGACAGCATATTTTTGGGCAGCGCTTTTGTTATGGATAAAATGCTCATTTAAGAGTAAATAAAATAGAAAGAAATGAGGAAAAAAATGAAAATTGCGATTGGAAATGATCATGCAGCAACAGAGTTAAAATTTGTCATCATGGATTATTTGAAAGAATTAGGTCATGAGGTCATTAATTTTGGAACAGATACCTTAGACAGCTGCAATTATCCGGAGTACGGTGAAAAAGTCGGACGTGCTGTTGTGGCAGGGGAGGCAGACTGCGGAGGGCTGATCTGCGGAACCGGAGTTGGTATTTCGATTGCTGCGAATAAAGTAAAGGGAGTACGTGCGGCTGTATGTTCTGACTGTGCAACTGCAAGACTTGTCAAAGAGCATAATAATGCAAACATTATTGCATTCGGTGCAAGAATCGTAGGAACAGAGCTTGCAAAAGACATCGTAAAAGCATATTTAGATGCAGAGTTTTCAGGCGGAAGACACCAGACGAGAATTGATCTGATCCATGAGATTGAGGAGCGAAATGAATAAATCCGCAGTTTTTTTGTCAATTTGATGGAGCAAAACGAAAAAAAGCTTGAAATGTACAGGCATTTATTATAAAATAGAAAAATCAGAGAGTCCAAAACTCGGGCGTATGTTTAAGGAGGAAGTTACATGATTTCAGCAGGAGATTTCAGAAATGGTATTACCATCGAGTTAGAGGGTAACATTTACCAGATCATTGAATTCCAGCACGTTAAACCAGGTAAAGGTGCAGCGTTTGTTAGAACTAAGTTAAAAAATATTAAGAGTGGCGGTGTTGTTGAGAAAACATTCCGTCCTACAGAGAAATGCCCACAGGCACGTATTGACAGAAAAGATTATCAGTATCTGTATGCAGATGGTGATTTATTCTACTTTATGGATGTTGAGACATATGACCAGATCGCTTTATCCAAAGACGATATCGGTGATGCCTTAAAGTTCGTAAAAGAGAACGAAATGGTTAAAATGTGCTCCCACAACGGAAGCGTATTCGCAGTAGAGCCACCTCTGTTCGTAGAGTTAAGAATTACTGACACAGAGCCAGGATTCAAAGGCGATACAGCAACAGGTGCTACAAAACCGGCAGTTGTTGAGACTGGTGCAACTGTATCTGTTCCATTATTCGTTGAGCAGGATGATGTGATCAAGATCGATACAAGAACAGGTGAGTACTTATCCAGAGTTTAATGGGTGCGAGTGCTGATTTGGCATAGAAGACCCCGGAAGCGTTTTGTTTCCGGGGTTTTTTCGTCTAGTACATCGTTTCGTAAATAACTATACCAATCCGCAGGCAAGTGAATGGTGTAGTTATTTTGAAAACGATGTACTAGTATAGTACTCTATCAGGATTAAGGTGGACAGGAGAGAGTCATGAAGAAAATTGCACTGATTATGGATGGCTGGAAAAGGTGGTTTACTTTTGCATGGCCGGCAGGAATTCTTCAGAGAATCAGACAGACCGGCGAGGAAGTGAGTCTGTACATCTTTAACAGTTCGGGCGGATGGAGCTGCGATGAGGAGTATAATACCGGTGAGTATAATATATACCGGCTTCCGGATCTGCGTGAGTTTGACGGAATCATTCTTGATCTCAATAACATTGGCTATCCGGAGGTGTGGGAAGATGTGATACGGCGGGCAAAAGAGTCCGGTGTACCGGTCATTTCCATTGCAAATGAGATTGAAGATTTTTATTATGTCGGAATCAACAATGAAAAAGCAATGCGGATGATGATTGAACACCTTTATGAGAAACACGGATGTAAAAAATACTGGTTTGTCATGGGCCCGGAAGATAATTATGAGAATGTAAAAAGAATTGATGCCTTAAGGGCATATATGGATGAAAAGCAGCTTACATATTCGGAGTCTGATTTTTATTGTGAGAGCTTTGAATATCAGTGCGGAGTCAACGGATTTGAAAAATTGCTTGAAACACACGATAAAGGCAGGCTGCCACAGGCGATTATCTGTGGAAATGATAATATTGCAGTTGGCGTGTGCGAGGCAGCCACGGCGCACGGATACCAGGTGCCGAAAGATTTTTGTGTGACAGGTTTTGATAATTTTGACAAAGCGGCATATTATGAACCGAGGATTTCCACAATCAGTCATATCCGGGAAAATGTCGGAATCGCATGTGTAGATCTGTTTCTTCACATCTGGAAAGGGGAAAAACCGGACCGGTTTTATTATACGGATACAGAAGGCATTTTCTGGGACAGCTGTGGCTGTATGCCGGGAGAAGTGCCGGATCAGGCAGAATATTTAAAAGGGCAGGTCATGTATGGAATTGAGACAGCACGGTTTGAGGATGAAGTATTTTCCCTGGAATACGAGCTTCTCAAATGCAATACAGTCCGTGAGATGATGTATTGTATTCCACAATGTATCCCGTCTTTAAAGTGTGATGCGATGTATTTGATACTGGATTCACATATGGATACGTATAAGGAACAGGTGAAAACACATCGGAGCCTCAGCTTTTTTGAGGAGGAAGATTTTCATGTGGAGGGCTATCCGAAATGCATGCAGGTAAAGTTTGCATATAAAAATGGTAAAATGCTGGATACAGACCAGATGGAGATCGAAGGTATTTTTCCATTTTTTGAACCACAAAAGGGCGGAACGGATTTTCTGTTTCTGCCAATGCATTTCAGAAACCGTACAGTCGGGTATTTTGTTATTGAAAATGCAGTTTATCTGATGGAAAAACAATATCTGTTCCAGGTGATAAAAACACTGACCAATGCGATGGAAAATCTCCATAAAAAAGAAAAATTAGAGCATATGAACCAGATCCTTTCCGATCTTTATGTCAGGGATTCTGTGACGGGACTTTATAACCGCATGGGATACCAGAAGTTGTCGATAAGTTACTTCACGATTATGCGCGAGAAAAAAATGCCTGTGTTAGTGATGTTTATCGATTTAGACCGGTTGAAATACATTAACGATACTTTTGGACATGAGTATGGGGATTTTGCAATCGTTTCCATTGCAAAAGCGATGTTGAAACACTGTGATGCAGATGCAATCGCAGCGCGGACAGGCGGCGATGAGTTTATTGTATTAGAGGGCGCAAAGGACGAGGAATCCGGCAGGGTATTAGCACAGAAGATCCGGACGGAATTGAGTAAGACACAGAGAGCAATGCAGCTCCCTTTTGATTTGAGCGCAAGTATCGGTGCTGTAGTCGCACATCCCGGGGAAGAAAACGTGTTAGAGAGTTATGTAAAACGGGCTGAGATGCTGATGTATGAGGAAAAAGCGGAGAAAAAAGTAAGCAGGGACAGTTAACAGATGAGAAAATTTTTGCGTGGCAGACTGCAGGGATATGGCAGGGCATACCGGTTGAATCTGAAAGATACCGGATGGGGAATGAAATTGGTGGTGCTTGTGATCACGGGATTTTTCTGCGGTGCACTGGCATCTGAATATTTTGGAACGAAACTGATTTTTTTCGTTGGAGGAGTGATCTTAGGCGATATGCTGTTCGCGGGGGCAGCATGTCTGTTTTCACGCATCGGCGGCCGCATCTGGCATCGCAATATTGAGAGTTTTTTGTATGGGATTGCAGGATTTTTGATATTTGTCTGCTGCTGTGTATATGGAAGTGTTGGCAATGAACATATGGTCAGCACTTTTTTTGCTGCATTGATTTATTTTTTGCTGCTGTTATCGGGAAGATTTATCTGGGCGTGGCTTGTGAAACGACGGCATACACTGTTTAGCGGAATCCACTTTGCAGCGGGCTGCATCGTCTGGTGCGCATTTTTGGCATTTTTGTTTGGACAGGGATTTTCGGACAGATATATTTCGGATTATCTCAAAAAAAATATCTATGTGACACAGGCAGGTGAGGTGGCAGGATTTGCAGATTACTGTGCAAAAGGAGCATATACGCCCGTCTGTTTGACCTATGGTCCGGATGGTGGAACCGATATGACGACGGGGACAGTGGATTTAAGTCCATATGTGGCAAAAGAGAAAAAGTGGCACAGAATCTATCGCAGTTTCTTTACGAAACATACCAGAAAAGATGCACCAATCGCGGGAAAAATCTGGTTTCCTAAGGAGGCAGAAAACTGTCCGGTCGTGTTTATGGCGCACGGCAACCACAGCATTACGGCAGAGTCATATCGTGGATATGATTATCTCGGAGAGTATCTGGCATCACACGGCTATGTGTTCGTCTCTGTGGATGAAAATATTTTAAATGAGAGAAGTGGGGAAAATGATGCGCGCGCTGTTCTTCTTTTGGAAAATATCGGGGAGATCTTAGAGAAAAACGGGGATGAATCGCAGCCAGTCTACAGTAAGATCGATGAGGACAATATTGCACTGATGGGACATTCGCGGGGCGGTGAGATGATCGCGGATGCATATCTTTTTAATGAGTATGATGCATATCCGAGCAATGGAATGTTTACGTTTGATTATCATTACAGAATCCGGGCACTTATCGCAGTTGCACCGTCTGTCAGCCAGTATCTGCCGGCGGGGCATGAAACGGAATTGTCAGATGTCGATTATCTGGTGCTGCAGGGGGCAAACGATCAGGACATCAGTGTTTTTCTCGGAAATGAGCAGTATGAGAATGTTTCATTTTCAAAAGACAGATCGTATATAGCATCCTCGCTCTATATTGCCGGTGCAAATCACGGGCAATTCAATACGGAATGGGGAGAATATGATATCGGGAGGCCGTTTTCCCTGTGGCTGAATGTAAAAAATTTTATTACAGCGGAGGATCAGCAGGAGATCTTAAAAATTGCCTCGCTTGTTTTTTTAGATAAGAGCTTAAAGGAAAAAGACACCTATGCGGATTTTCTGACAGATTATGCAAAGTATGCGGAATATCTGCCGGAAACACTCTATGTGCAGCAGTATGAAACGTCAGACACTTTGTTTATCACTGATTATGAGGAGGACTCTGATTTAGAAACGGCACCATGTGGCAGCGTATCAGCGGAGCATTTTACAATGTGGACGGAGGAAGAATTGGCGGATTCTGAATCGGCGATGGGAAAGAGGGAGAACCATGCAGTGCGCCTGAAATGGAAGGACACTAAAGCGGCATATTATGAGATCGCACTGGATGAGCCGATGGCAATGGGAGAGGGCGGAATCTGTTTTGATGCCATGGATTTGAGGGAGAAAGCGGAGAATGAACCGATGGATTTTTCTGTGGTGCTGACAGATATCCATGGAAATCGTGCGGTCAGTACTTTATGCGATTCTACGATCCTGTATCCGGCATTTCCGGTAAAATTATCCAAGATCCAGTATATCACAGGAAAAAATGAATATAAGAGGCAGCTTCAGACCGTGCATATCACGGAAAAGCAGTTTACGGAGGAAAACGGATTTGACAGGAGTCAGATCAGAAGTGTACGGTTTGCGTTTGACAGGATAGAAAACGGTGCGGTGAACATGGATAATATCGCTTTTGTAAACTAGAAAAAAGAAAATTTTCCGGGAAGGTGCATATAATAGTGGAAAGAATGATACAAAGGGGAAAATATGCAATTTTTAATACAGGGAGACCGTGGTATCTGGGTGGAATATTTGCAGCTTGCATTGACCAGAGCGGGATATCCGACGAGAATTGACGGAATTTTCGGGGAGCACACCTGTCAGGCGCTGAAAGATTTTACCAGAAATACGGATGTGTGTACGGTAAACCGTGCGGTATGGGAGCAGTTAAAACCATATCTGACCGGATACCGCATGCATACGATCGAAAAGGGAGATACGGTCTTTGGACTGTCGCGCAGATATGGGACAACGGAGGAGGCAATCCTTGTGGCAAATCCGCTGATCGATCCGGATGATCTGGTTGTTGATGCCGTTTTGGCGATCCCGCTTGGATTTCCGTTAGTTCCGCAGATGGTAAAATATACATCAGTCCTGACACAGTGGATCGTAGAGGGGCTTGTGGTGCGCTATCCGTTTCTGTCCGCCGGTGTTATCGGAAAAAGTGTGATGGGAAAGGATATTCACAGCCTTTGGATTGGAACCGGTGAGAAACAGGTATTTTACAGCGCTTCCTATCATGCAAATGAGAGTATTACAACGCCGGTGCTCTTAACGTTTGCAGAGGAGTACGCGGCGGCTTATGCGGCGGGCGGGAACATTGCTTTTTCATCGGCCGCCCGGGAGGAAAATGACGGACAGACGGGCATGGGGCAGGAATCGGTGGATGCGCGGACTTTGTTTGATGAATTCAGGCTCTGCATGGTGCCGCTTGTGAATCCGGACGGGGTGGATTTAGTCAATGGTCTGTTAAACAGTGGTGTATATTACCGCAGGGCAAAACGGATCGCAGATGATTATCCGTCGATCCCGTTTCCGGATGGCTGGAAGGCAAATATTGACGGGGTAGATTTAAATCTGCAGTTTCCGGCGGGCTGGGAGATGGCAAAACAGATCAAGTTTTCTCAGGGCTATGACAAACCTGCACCACGGGACTACGTCGGAAAAGCACCGCTCACGGCACCGGAGAGTGTTGCAGTCTATGAACTGACAAAAGAGAATGATTTTTTACTGATCCTTGCATACCACACGCAGGGTGAAGTCATTTACTGGAAATATCTTGATTATGAACCGGCAAGGTCAAAAGAGATCGCAGATTATTTCGGCAGTGTGAGTGGCTATGCGGTGGAAGAAACACCGGGTGCCTCCGGCTATGCCGGATACAAAGACTGGTTTATCGAGGAATATGACAGACCGGGCTATACAGTCGAGGCGGGCATGGGAGAAAATCCACTGCCGATGACACAGTTTGAGAGAATTTATCATGACAATAAGGGAATTTTGGTTGGCGGCATGACGCAGCTGCGTTAAAATCAAAAGAAAAAGGGCGGCAGAATAAGAAAGAATCCTGGTTTACAGGATTCTCTGCCTGCTTTATAGAAAATTTTTCACGGCTGGGACTAATGTAAAAACTATAGCTTATGAGATAGTTCGTGGCAGATTATTTGAAAAGGAGAATGTGAAAAATGATAAAAATAGATCTGATCACCGGATTTTTAGGTTCCGGGAAAACAACGTTTTTAAGGAAGTATGCCTCTTATCTGATCACGCAGGGGCAGAATATCGGAATACTGGAAAATGATTTTGGAGCCGTCAATGTGGACATGATGCTGCTTGGCGATCTAAGGGGGGACAACTGTGAACTTGAGATGATATCGGGCGGATGTGATGCTGATACGCACCGGAGACGTTTTAAAACCAAGCTGATCTCGATGGGAATGTGCGGTTATGACCGCGTGATCGTGGAGCCATCCGGGATCTATGATGTGGACGAGTTCTTTGACACGCTCCATGAGGAGCCGCTAGACGGCTGGTATCAGATCGGAAATGTCATCACCGTCTTAGATTCGAATCTGGAAGAAAACCTGCCGGAAGGTGCAGATTTTCTGCTTGCGTCGCAGGCAGCGAATGCAGGGTGTATTATTCTTAGTAAGACACAGGAGACAACAGAACCGGATCAGAAAAATGCGGTTGACCATTTAAACCGTGCACTGGAAAAAATCGGGTGTAAGAGACAGTTTGATAAAGTTTTCGCAAAAGACTGGGATAAGCTGACGGATGAGGACTTTAAAAAGCTGTTATCCTGTGGCTATCGCATGGAAAACTACCTCAAGCCGGATCTGACACAGGAGAAAACATTTCAGTCTCTCTATTTTATGAATATGCACCTGACGGAGGTCAAATTACAGGAAGCCGCACAAAAATTGTTCTCGGACAAGTCCTGTGGAAATGTATTCCGCGTCAAGGGATTTATGAAGAATGAAAAAGAGCAGTGGATCGAACTCAATGCGACCCAAAAGAATCTGGTGATCTCACCAATCAAAATGGGGCAGGAGGTCATCATCGTGATCGGGGAACAGCTGGTGGAGGATGCAATCCGCAGCTGTCTGGAAGTATAGGATCTTAATTGCATTGAACAGTACAGAAATGAGGAGTACCATGCAGACATATTATCAGTTTTACTGGAACAAAATCGATGAGGAAAGTATAAGGATTTTGAGGATATTTGGAGAGTCAGAGGACGTCATCGTGCCGGAGACGATAGGCGGACGTGCAGTCATGGAGGCGGGGGATTACTGCTTTGCGGCGTCGAAACACCTGCCGTCAGAATACGAGTGCACGGTCTGTATTTATGACACGGAGGGAAAAAAGTGGCAGGAAATACCGGCAGATGATGCAGACTGGAACACACGCCTCGTGGAACTTAGCGGTGACAGGTTAAAAAAGGTGACACTGCCGGATAATATGCACAAAGTGGGAAACTATGCATTTTACAACTGCACCGCATTAGAAATGCTTGTGACCGGAAAGTATCTGGAAGAGATCGGAAGCGATGCTTTTATGAACTGTAAAAAGTTTCATTTTCTGACGGTACGCTGTGATGTGGGGGAGCGCAGCGGGGCAAATCAGATCTTAAGCCGGATTTCTGCAGATATGGAAGTGACATTTCAAGTAAAAACTGGGCAGACAGCCGTCTTTTATCCTGAATATTATGAGAACTATGATGAGATCGCTCCGGCACATATTTTTGGGCGGAGTATCGAGGGAGAAGGCTTCCGGGCAAGGCAGTGTTTTAAGGAGGGAGTCCCGGATTTAAGCCAGTATGATACGATTTTTCCGAAAGCATGTGCGGAGGAAAAAGAAAATACGCTGCTTCACATTTTAAGCCTGCGGCTGCGTTATCCGGTCAGTCTCACGGATGAGGCGAAGGAGCGGTATGTGGCACATTTAAGGGAGCAGGAATTATATATCATACCCAAACTTGTAGGACAAAAAAACATGGAACGGATCACATTTTTCTGTGAAAATGGCTGGATCACACAGGCGGCAGTCAAAGCCGGATTAGAACAGGCTTCCCGGATGGAGTGGGCAGAGGGAACGGCAGAACTTTTGCATCTGCAGAGAAAATACTTTACAGAACAGAAAAAAGAACGATATTCATTTGATGAACTGTGGTAAAAGAATGTTAATTTACTGTAATTTAAAGGAGAAACCCAAATGGCGCATATACAGACAGAGTCAGAGTGGCAGGAAGAGATGTCGGCAAAGATCGTGGAATTTGTACGGCATGAATTATACATGGAACTGCGGTATTTAAAACTGGCATTATCGCAGTTACAGTTAAAGTCCGATCCAGATCTGCGGGCATTTGCGACGGACGGTGCGTATCTTTATGTGGCACCGGAATGGCTGATCGGGATTTTTGAGAAAAATGCACAGTATTTAGGCCGTGCATATCTGCACACGGTATTACACTGCATTTTTTCCCATCTGTGGATCGGCGGAAACAGGGACAGAGAAACGTGGCATTTAGCGTGTGATATTGCGGTGGAATACACGATCGACCAGATGCAGGCGGAGTGTACAAAACGTATTTTAAGCTGGACGAGAAAACAGATGTATGACAGGCTGAAAGAGCAGAAACAGCAGAAACAGGGGATTTCCGCGGCAGTGATATACCGGATGATCGAGAACGAAGAGCTGGAACAAAAGATTCTGCTCCAAAAGGAATTTTACACGGATGACCATTGTTATTGGCCGAAAAAAGAGGACGGACAGGCAAAGCAGGAACAGGCGGTAAGAAACCAGAACCAGTGGAACAAGATCGCAAGGCAGACGAAGATGGAACAGGAGATGCGCGGCGGCGAGACGACGGACGGCGAAGATTTATTTCTGGCGCAGGCGGCAGCGGAAAAGAGCAGAAGAAGTTATAAGGATTTTTTGCAGCGTTTTTCCGTGCTGCGCGAGGAAATCGGAGTGGATCCGGAGGAGTTTGACTTAAACTACTATACCTATGGATTGAAATTATATGGAAATATGCCGCTGATGGAGCCGCTTGAGAGTCGTGAGGTAAAAAAGATCCGCGAGTTTGTAATCGCGATCGACACCAGTTACTCGACGAGTGGTACTCTGGTGGAACAGTTTTTAAAGGAGACGTTTTCTATTCTGACGCAGAAAAACAGCTTTTTTGCGCAGTCAAAGATCCGTGTGATCCAGTGTGATAATCAGATCCGGTCGGATGTGGAACTGAAAAGTGAACGGGATATTGCGGCACTGATGCAGGAGTTTACGTTTGCGGGCGGCGGAAGCACAGATTTCCGGCCGGTGTTTTCATATATCAACGATCTGATCGAGCGTGGGGAGTTAAAAAATATTGGCGGTTTATTGTATTTTACGGATGGCAGGGGGACTTATCCGAAAGCAAGACCGGACTATCAGACAGCATTTTTATTTTTGGAGGACTATGATGATGCGGCGGTTCCGCCTTGGGCGATCCGGCTGAAGTTAGAGCCGGAGGAATTTGAAGGACAGAACGCTAAAGGATAAATGTATATATATTTTTGGGAATGGCGGAAGTGGACAAGAGAAGATATATTTTAAAAGAGGGGGAAGTATGATGCCTCTGCGGATGGTGTGCTGAATGATAAGTTTGTGCTGTCGGCGGACACTGCAGGAAATGAGAGTATCGATCAGTTTGACGCTTCCGAAAAAATAAGTACCAATGATATCGACCAGATGATGGAAAAACTGTATGCAAAATATATCAGTAATGAGATCCCGGTCGTGATCGGGGAGTTTGGTGCCCGCGATAAGAACGGAAACCTGCAGAGCCGTGTGGATTATGCAGCGTATTACATTGCGGCGGCGCGTGCTTACGGCATGAACTGTAACTGGTGGTTTCTGAAATAAATTCCAAAAATGATTGGAAAAACCGCTAAAATGTATTAAGATAATAGGCGAAAGAATAAAGGAACGAGATTTCAAAATGAACATAAAACAGGCAAAAGAAGAAATTAAACATACCGTGGCGGCGTATCTTTCTAAGGATGCACAGGGAGAATACCGTATCCCTGTGGTCAGGCAGCGTCCGATTCTTTTGATGGGACCGCCGGGTATTGGAAAGACACAGATCATGGAACAGATCGCCATGGAATGTAAGATCGGGCTGGTCGCCTACACGATCACGCATCACACGAGACAAAGTGCAGTCGGACTTCCAATGATCAAGGAAGAGTCCTTTGACGGAAAGATTTATCCGGTCACGGAATACACCATGAGTGAGATCATTGCAAGTATTTACCGCAAGATGAAAAAGACCGGACAGAGGGAGGGAATCCTGTTTATCGATGAGATCAACTGTGTTTCGGAAACTTTGGCACCGACAATGCTGCAGTTTTTACAGTGCAAGACATTTGGCAATCAGGCAATACCGGAAGGATGGCTGATCGTTGCAGCTGGAAATCCGCCGGAATACAATAAGTCGGTCCGCGATTTTGATATGGTCACATTAGACCGCGTCCGTTATCTGAATATCGAGGCTGACTATAAAGTCTGGAAAGAATATGCGAGAGCGAAACATCTCCATAATGCCATCTTGAGTTATCTGGAACTGAGGCAGAGAAACTTCTACCGTGTGGAGGCAGATGTGGACGGCATCCGCTTTGTGACGGCGCGTGGCTGGGAGGATTTAAGCAGTCTGATGCAGGTTTACGAGGAGATGGATCTGCCGGTGGATGAGAGTGTCATCCGTGAATTTATCCATCACGAGGATGTGGCGGAGGATGTGGCAGCGTATTTTGAACTGTACCGCAAGTACCGGGATGATTACGGGATCGCAGATATCCTTGCCGGAAAAGTAAGACCGGAGACTTTTGCAAGGATCTATGCGGCGGCGTTCGATGAAAGACTGAGCGTGGTAAATCTGCTGCTTGACGGTCTGTCGGCATTTTTTGAAAAAGTGCAGGAAAACAAGCAGATCACAGATAACTGGTACGAATTTTTAAAAGAATATCAAAGAAGACTCAAAGAAGGCGAAGTGCCGGTGGACTGCTATCAGGCATTGCTTGAGGAGAGAATGGCAGTGGTGGAAGCAGAGAAGCAGGCGGAAGTCTGCACCAGGGCACAGGCAGCCAGATGGGAACGTATTTTTGCGCTCTGGAAAGAAAATGTACCGAACGGCGGATTGGATGCAAAAGAGAGTTTTACACAGGCAAAAGCCGGATTTGACAGACAAAGAGAAACTTTAGAGAATGCGGAACAGGAAGCGGTGAATGCGTTAGAGCATGCATTTGATTTTATGGAACAGGCGTTTGAAAATGGTGAAGAGATGGTCGTGTTTGTGACAGAACTGACTTTAACACCCGAAGCGGCAATGTTTTTATCAGAGCATACCTGTGAGCGGTATATGACATATAACGAACAGCTCCTGATCGGAAAGAGAAAACGGGAAATCTTATCAGAACTGAATCGATAGGAAATACAGACTGCGCAGAGAACAGCGCATGTATGGAGGATTAAGATGAAACAGAGTGAAACAAGAAATCTTACAATGATGATGGATCTGTATGAAATGACGATGGCAAATGGTTATTTCAACGATCAGGACAAGGATACCAGGGTAGCATTTGATGTATTTTACCGCAGTAATCCGGATGGTGGCGGATTTGCGATCTTTGCAGGATTAGAGCAGATTTTGGAGTACATTGAAAATCTTCATTTTGATGAGGAGGACATTGCATATTTCCGTTCACTTCACATTTTTACCGAAGATTTTCTCACTTATCTGAAAGATTTTAAATTCAGCGGTGATATTTATGCGTTCCGGGAAGGAACGATCATGTACCCGAATGAGCCGGTCATTACGGTAGTTGCACCGTTAATCGATGCACAGCTTATTGAAACAGCACTGCTTGCACAGGTCAATCATCAGTCGCTGATTGCAACAAAAACAAGACGTATCGTGAGTGCGGCAGAGGGACGTGCAGTTTCTGATTTTGGTGCACGCCGTGCCCATAATATGGATGCTGCAGTTTATGGCGCCAGAGCTGCTTATATCGGAGGCGCTGTCGGAACGGCAACCGTGCTTGCCGGTCAGATGTTTGATATTCCGGTCAGCGGGACCATGGCACATAGCTGGGTGATGTATTATAAGGATGAATTTGAGGCATTTAAACATTATGCAGAGAATTATCCAGATGGGACAGTGCTTTTAGTGGATACTTATGATGTCATCGGTTCCGGTATCCCGAATGCGATCCGTGTGGCAAAAGAAGTTTTAGAGCCGATGGGAAAAAGATTAAAGGGAATCCGTATCGACAGCGGTGACCTTGCATACCTTTCCAAAAAAATCCGTAAGATGTTAGATGATGTGGGATTAGAGGATTGCAAGATCGTTGTTTCAAACAGCTTAGATGAGTATACGATCACATCCATTTTACAGCAGGGCGGAAAGATCGACAGTTTTGGTGTCGGTGAACGTCTGATTACTGCAAAATCAGATCCTGTCTTTGGTGCCGTATATAAGATTTCGGCAGTGGAGGAAAACGGTACATTTGCTCCGCGTATCAAGATCTCTGAAAACGTGGAGAAGATCACAAATCCGGGACTCAAAGATGTGTACCGTATCTATGATGAAGCAGGACATTCCGTTGCGGATCTGATCACAAAAGCGGGCGAGACAGTGGATATGTCTGTGCCATACCGCTATGCGGATCCGGTAAAACCATGGAAAAACCGTTCTTTTGAAAACTGCACAGCGAAAAAACTTCAGCAGCAGGTCGTAAAGGCAGGAAAACGTATCGTGGAGCCGGAAACCTTAGAAGATATCAGAGCTTATGTGGAAAAACAGCTTAATACCGAAGTGTGGGAAGAAGAACAGCGTTTTGAAAATCCACATGAACATTATCTGGATATGAGTCCGGCATATTACGAGATGAAGATGGATATGCTGCATGAATCACGCACCAGATAAAGTGTGTGCAGACGGATATGCTGCATGCATTGTGCAAAAATAAGACGTGTGCAGATACAGATAAGCAGTGTATCATGAGATTGTAAGAAATGATAGTAAGGAAAGAATAACGTGAAATTGATATACGACATCCCAGCATCTTTCTGGGGCCTGTTCCGGTCCGTAAACCGGGACATCTATATAGAAGCACTTCTGACCATCAATGACGAATACCAGTACAACAATTACTTTTTAAACAGAGAAGCATGTGTCCAGATTTTAAGTGACATGTGCTCCTCTCGTCGTTATGCCTTTATGAGAGAGGATAATGAGACAGAGGAAGATGTAGAAACTGCATTGCCGGGACGAATCCTAAACTGGCTGGTACGCACAAAATGGCTTAGAAAAATTGAAGATTATGAGGCAATGACTACCAATATCGTCATACCGGATTATGCGGCAGTGATGATCGAGGCATTTGAAAAATTAGCGGACGAACCGTTAGATGACACGGATCTTTATATCCAGAATGTTTATGCGACTCTTTTTTCTTTTAAGAATGACCACCGCATGAATCTTGCCATGTTAAAGACAGCACTTGTCAATACCAGAAAACTGAATAAGGCACTGCAGGATATGCTGCACAACATGGATAAATTTTTTGAACGCCTTTTGAACAAACAGTCTTACGACGAACTGTTAAAGGAGCATTTAGAGGGCTATGTGGAGGAAGTTGTCAGACGCAAATACCACATTTTAAAGACGAGTGACAATTTTTATATTTATAAAATGGACATTAAACGCTGGTTAAAGGAAATGCGGGAGGATGACGTCTGGGTGGAGCGCATCCGGCAGAAACAGCGCATGGAGCAGAAAAATGCGGGAAGCAGGTCTTCTGTACTTGAACCGCAGCGGTCAGAAGAGGATCTGCCATTTTTACATGCGAGAAGAAACAGACAGGAAGATGTGTTGGATCTGATCGACCAGATCGAGCGTGGATTTGATGACATTGAACACCGGATCTCAAACATGGACAAAGAACACAGCAAGTATATCCGTGCAACTGTGAGCCGGTTAAATTATCTGCTCAGTGATGAGACAGAGCGTCACGGTATGCTGATCCTGCTTTTGAACAGACTTGGAGCGGCTGAGACGGAAAGTGAACAGAGTGAGATGTTAAAAGAAGTGGCGGGGCACATGAATCTGTCATCTTTTGATGTTTTGAGTGATAATCCTCTTTATAAGAGAAGACGCCGCAGAAAATTTGAGGATGATCTGCAGGAAGAAGAGGAAGATGCAGAGCTTTCCAGGGAGGATGTACTGCGCTTAAACAAGATTGAACACCGTTATACGGCAAAACAGATCGAAGAGTTCATCGAAGAGAAGATGACAGATGGTATTTTAGAAACAGAACATATGGATATAGCGGATGATGAGTCATTTGAAAAGCTGATCCTTGCCTATGATATCAGTATGCGCAAAAACAGCAGATACCGGGTACAGGTGGAGGATAGTCAGATTCAGAATGGCAATTATTGTTATCCGAAAATGACTTTTAGCACAAAGCAAAAATCAATAGAAAGTGAACAGAATTAATGTTTGAAGGTTACGAAGAGTTAAATACGCAGGATGTGGAGCGGATGCAGGAAGTGATAAGAACATTGCTCTCCCAGACATTTCTGCCGGAACGAAAATATGATAAAAAATACGGACGCATGGTGCCGGATCGCATGTATGATTTTTGCGACAGGCATTTGGAATTTCTGACGGAGTATTTTGCGGTTGCAGGGATAAAACTCAGCCAGGATACAGAGCTTGGAATCATTTATCTGGAGGGAACAGACGGAATCGGGGAGAAACTGCCGAAACTTGCAACGATTTACCTGCTGCTTTTAAAACTGATCTACGACGAAAAGATGGCGGCAGTTTCTTCCAGTGTCAATGTAATAACGACATTTGGAGAACTGAATGGAAAAGCAGGAGAGTTCCGTCTGATCAAAGGTCCGTCCTCCATGACTGAGATAAAAAAAGCATTTGCTATTTTAAAGAAATATCAGATGGTAGAATTTCTGGATGTGTTCGAAGAACAGCTTGAAAATACGAGGATCATGATCTATCCGTGCATCAATTTAGTGCTGATGCGGGAGGATGTAAACGGGCTGCTTGGCAGTTTTTCTGATGAGGTAAAAGATAACGAGGTAGACGAGCAGGAGAATCTGGAGTGGAACAGTGAGGAAGCGCTTTCAGAAAATGAAGCAGATGCAGACGATGAGGAAGGAGAGACAGAAGATGGAACAGATGAATCAGGCATATAAAGTTTTTACCAGAATCTGCCTCAATAACTGGCATTATATTGACCGTAAGGTGTTAGGGTTAAACGAGAGCATCAATTTTTTTACCGGACATTCCGGCAGTGGAAAGTCCACCGTAATCGATGCGATGCAGATCGTGCTTTATGCGAACACGGATGGACGTGGATTTTTCAACAAGGCAGCGGCAGATGATTCTGACCGAAGCCTGATCGAGTATCTGCGCGGCATGATCAACATTGGTGAGAATAATCAGGCAGAGTATAAGCGAAACAAAAACTTTTCTACGACGATCGTTCTTGAGATGGAACAGACGATCACAAAAGAAAAAGAATGTATCGGTGTTGTGTTTGATGTGGAGACCGCTACCAATGAGATAAACAGGCTGTTTTTCTGGCATAAGGGCGAGCTGATCCCGGGGGATTACCGGACAGAGAGCCGCGCAATGACGATCGGTGAAGTGCGCAGCTATTTGCAGCAGAATTTCCCCAAAGATGAGATGTTTTACACTTCTAATAATGAGAGATTCCGCAGAAACCTTTATGATGTCTATTTAGGCGGACTGGATATGGAAAAATTCCCGCGCCTGTTTAAGCGTGCGATCCCATTTAAAATGAATATCCGGTTAGAGGATTTTGTAAAAGAATATATCTGCATGGAGCAGGACATCCATATCGAGGACATGCAGGAGGGGGCGATGCTTTATGGCAGAATGTGCCGTAAGATCGAAGCCACGATGCAGGAAATCGAAGAATTAAAGCAGATCAGTGCGCAGTATCAGGTGATGGAGGAGAAGAAAAAAGAACTGTTAAACTGCCGTTACCGGATGGACAAACTGACGATCTTACAGTTAGAGCAGACCATAGAGGAAATGCAGCAGCGTGTGGAAAACTGGAAAAAGGATGTCGTACTGCAGAACGAAAGTCTTACAGAATTGCTTCAGGTAAAAGAAAATTATGAAAAAGAATACGGCGAGATCAATGAGCAGATCGCCGGAACCGGTTATGCAAGATTAGAAGAGCAGTTAAAGAGTTTGGAAGAAAACCTAAGCCTTCTGGAGCGAAGTAAAAATAAATGGGACGGTATCTGTGCAAGATTAAACGGCTGGGAAGATGTAGATATCGTTTCGAATCAGATTCTATGGGATATCGAGAAGTTCAAAGAAGGCACGATCACCGGAGAGGAGATCGAACGTTTGAAACGAAGTCTGGTCGAAGTGCAGAAAGAGGCAGAAAAGGACAGGCAGGAGGCTTCCTCGGAGATCCGTTCCATGAATAAAGAAGCGGATGTGTTAGAGAAAGAACTCACAGAGTTAAAACTTGGTAAAAAAGCATATCCGAGAGAGTTAGAACTTGCGAGATCCGAAATTGCAAGAAAACTTTCTGAACAGACCGGAAAAAATATCCAGGTCCGTATTTTTGCAGATCTCATTGATATTAAAGATGAAACATGGCGTAATGCGATCGAGGGTTATCTTTCCTGGAACAAACTTGCGCTGATCGTGGAGCCTGCCTATGTCAAACAGGCGATGGAAGTATACGAAACACTCGACGAGAAGCGTTTCTTCCGTGTATCTTTAGTGGATACGGAAAAACTGATGCAGGAGGATTGGCGCGTAAAAGACAATGCGCTTGCAGAAGAAGTAGAAGCAAAAGAGCCATATGTGAGGGCATTTGTGGACTTCTTACTCGGAAATGTCATCAAGTGTACTTCGGTGGACGAACTGCGCCAGTGCAAGATCGGTGTGACAGCAGACTGTTTATTATACCAGAGTTATCAGTTACGCCGTTTAAATCCGGACAATTATAAGAAACATGTATATATTGGTGAAAAGAGTAAGAAACAGCGCCAGAAGGAACTTGCAGCCAGCCTGGAGAAATTAGAGCAGAACAGAGCAGAATACAGAGAGCGTGAGACAGAGGCGAAAAATATTCTTGCCCAGGAATTTTTAAATGATACGGTCGAGGAATACCAGAACCTGATATCAGATCTTTCGGAGAAGAAAGAAAAGGAAAAACAAAAGGCAAAAACAGAAAAGAAAATGGCAGAGATCGGTGCCGGTACTGTTGAGATCTTAAAGAAACAGGCAGAAGAGATTCACAAAAAACAAAAAGATCTGGAAGATAAGATCGATGACTTAAAATACCAGATCCGGAAAAAAGAAGATGCCATTGAAAAAGACAGCAGTGATTTCATTACAAAAAATGAGGAACTTCTTACGAAAAAAAGAGAGCTTCGCGGTTCCGCTGCGGAAGAAGAGGCATTTGAGGTTTATATTGCCGGGCAGAAAAATAAAAAATATGACAGCCTGAAAGCATCGACACAGGAAGAAATGGAACAGGTGTCCGGTCAGTGTGATGTACAGAAAAATAAACTGGTGGATGTACGTATGAATTATCTTCAGAATCATCCAAAACGTGATTTCTCAGCGAGCGCAGAGAATAATGACGATTATGACAGCCTGCTGTCAGAGCTTTCCTGCAATGAACTGGAAGAATACCAGAAAAAGGCAGCCGAGCAGGCAAAGGCAGCAGTGGAGCATTTTAAGGAGGATTTTGTATACAAGATCCGCAGCGCTATCAAAGAAGCCTATGTGCGCAGGGATGAATTAAACCGTATCATCCGCAACCTGAATTTTGGTAAAGACCGCTATCAGTTTAAAATAACAAGAAATAAGGGAGCAGACGGTGCATTTTATGACATGTTCATGGATGAGGATTTAGAGATCGATCCGTCCTCACTTGCGTCGCCGGTGGAACATCAGATGAACCTGTTTTCGATGGAGCATGAAAATAAATATGGTATGTTGATGAGTGATCTGATCCATATCTTTATTCCGCCGGAAAATGCCACGCAGCAGGAACTTGATGAGGCAAAACAGAACATGGTGAAGTATGCAGATTACCGTACGTATCTTTCATTTGAGATGGAACAGATCGTGGAAGGTGACGAACGTCTTGTCATTGGTCTTAGCAAGATGATCAAGAAAAATTCCGGTGGAGAGGGTCAGAACCCGCTTTACATTGCACTGCTTGCAAGTTTTGCACAGGCGTACCACATCAATCTGTCTGCAAGACTGACAAGACGCCCGACGATCCGGCTTGTTGTGCTGGACGAGGCGTTTTCCAAGATGGATGCCGAGAAGGTGGCAAGCTGTATCGAGCTCATCCGCGGACTCGGTTTCCAGGCGATCATCAGTGCGACGAACGACAAGATTCAGAACTATATTGAAAATGTAGATAAGACATTTGTTTATGCGAATCCGAATAAGAAGAGCATATCGATCCAGGAGTTTGAGAAGAAGGATTTTTCACAGCTGGTTGTGGAGGAGGAGTAAGAGCGGTTGAAGAAGGAGAAGGAAAAAGAGACAAGAACCAGTATCGTTCAGGTGATCCTTGATGATTATGAACATGGCGATACTGATTGGAGAAAATATCCTAATCAGGGGCAAAATGATGGGAAACGTTCTATCAGAATCGTTCAGGCGCTGTATGATGAAATCGGAAAAACAGAGCTGAACAGGCAGGTTTTAGAGTTGCAGGCACGTCATCTGTTACAGGATGGAAAAGGGCAGAAGATAAGTGGATGGTACACAAGGGGAAGTGAACTGGAGCAGATCGTATATTGTTTGTCTGATATTCCGAGATTTTATGAAATGGATGGGCGGGTGCCAAAATATGAGCGCTATTTTGAACCATTTTTGAAACTTCGTCAGGAGTTACAGAAATTAAGAGGGCGCCAGCAGACCTGGAAACCATGGATCGATCAATGTATTGGGGAGCTGGAAAATGACCTGGAACGTGAAAAAATTCCGAAAATATGCAAAGATCAAGAAACAAAGGAAATTTATTTTAACACGTTAGCCGGATTAAATGAGATAGAGGAACCGGTTTCAAGACGGATATTCAGTAAAAAATACCTGAAAAATTCAAAATCATTTCAGAGAGCAGTCCAGGATAAAATTATTTCGGATGCGAGAAAATTTTGCCCGGATGTGGATGCTGACGAAGAAGTTATGGGAAATGACGAAGTATTATCGGAAATTGGGATTGAGACATATCATCAGGAACTTTCTGTCAAAGGTTCGCTGCAGTTTGAACTTGCAGGAAACAAAATTGATACCGCCCTGTTTGCCTATGGTACGATCTTAAATGCAGAGACATTA
>UMHX01050329.1_pt1 | contig 26008 bp, 25 predicted proteins | sample 1965651 | NCBI WGS metagenome assembly UMHX01 (sample SAMEA4836109, study PRJEB28245) | human gut metagenome | biome: gut microbiome; material: fecal sample | place: Denmark | collected 2008 | reverse complement strand
ATTCCTACTTTTCCTATAGAATATTTCCCGCAATTCCTATGGGCAATATCATATTAGATTTTTCGCTTTTTGTCAATACGTTCATTGACATTCTATACAAAAAACGATATACTTTGTGTTGTGAACAAATGTTCATCCAACTTTTCAAATTTTTAAGGGGGCCTATTATGAGCAGCCGTACCGATTTGCTCGTACGAATCTCCGAGCTTTATTATCAGCAGAATCTCAGCCAGCAGGATATCAGCAAAATCACCGGCATTTCCCGTCCCACCATCTCCCGTCTTCTCGATGAAGCGAAGGAGACCGGCGTGGTCGAGATCATCGTTCACAGTCCGATCAACAAAAATCCGCAGCTTTCGCACCTTGTTCGTACGACCTTCGGTTTACGCGATGCGATCATCGTTGCCGGAGATTATGAATTCGACCAGTCCCTGACACGCTGTGCACACTGTGCAGTGGATTTTCTTTCAACCGTACTGGAAAACAACATGTCTATCGGCATTTCGTGGGGCCGTGCGCTTGAAGCACTGTGCGATGTCCTCGAACCGACCGATTATTCCGACTACTATAATGTAACTGTTGTGCAGATGGTCGGCTGCCTCGGCACCGGCAATCCGCGTGTGGACGGCCTCGAGCTTGCGCTCCGGCTTTCCAAAAAGGTGCACGGCACCTATTCCAACATCTATGCGCCGGTCTATGTGGACAGTGAGCTGGTTTACTCCTATCTCACCGCCGAGCCGCAGATTGAAGCAACGCTCAAGAAAGCCGGCACGGTAGATATCATCCTCACCGGCATCGGTTCGCTGAATGATGCCAACGGCTCACTTTATAAATCCGGCTGCTACAACGCCGAGGAACGCAAGGAGCTGATGCGCCGCGGTGCGGTTTCCAGTCTGCTCGGCCGCATGTTTGACATCAACGGCAACGAGGTTCAGCTGGACAGTCGCTACGTCATCTCCGCTCCGTTGGAGGCAATGCGTACTCCGTCGTGGTCGATCGGCATCAACGCCAGCGCCGAAAAGGCAGAGTGCACGCTTGCCGCCGTGCGCGGAAAGTACATCAACGTGCTGGTCGCGGACGAGGCGCTTGCCCGCCGCATGCTGGAGATGGAAGGCGTTGCCGTTCCCGAATAAGCACCCCTTTTAAGAATCAACCAATACCGCACAAGCGGTATTGGTTTTTTCTTTTCTCTCATTTCTTTATATAATCAGTTCGTTCTTTATCCGTCATGGGATTACTTATTTCAAACTGTCATCCAGCACGATAACACCCTTGGCACCTTCGCCGCGGATCATCTTGTCAAAGCCGTCACGCCATTTCTCCAGCGGATCGATCGAGGTAACGATCTTTTCCGGTACAACTGTGCCTACTGCCAAAAGCTCCAGAGCCTTGACCCATGAGGACGGCTTCTGGCTGCGGGAGCCAACGTAGTTGATCTCGTGATGCAGGATCAGATCAGTCCAGATGCTCTCGTGCGATTGCGGGAACACGCCCATCTGCACGACCGTGCCCTTGCGGCGTACCAGTTCAAGCGCCTTGTTGGCTGCCGGAACCGCGCCCGAGCACTCAAAGCACTTGTCCGCGCCGACACCGTTCGTCATCTCCATCACGATATCCTTGATGTTCTCGGTCTGCTGGTCAACACAGCGGTCCGCGCCTGCACTCTTTGCAATCTCGAAGCGTTCCGCATCGTGGCTCAGTCCGGCAACGATAACGGTCGCGCCCTGACTCTTTGCCACCTGCATAACCATCTGGCCGATCGCGCCGACACCGAATACCACGCAGATATCGCCAGGCTGTACATTGCCCTTCTCGATAGCAGCATGTACGCCGCACGCAAGCGGTTCGGTGAGCGCGGCACTCAGCAGCGATACGTTATCCGGCAGGACGTGAACGCTTTCCTCTCTGCTGACCAGATACTCAGCCATCGAGCCGTTAATCTGGGTGCCGATGCCCTGCCGATTGCCGCACAGATTGTAATCCTTAGATTTGCACATCGGGCATATGCCGCAGGTCTTGAAGGTGGTCTCGCTGGTAACGCGGTCGCCCACCTTAATATTCTTTACATCCGGACCGATCTCGGTGACTACGCCGGAGAACTCATGGCCGAGTACGACCGGCGGCTTAGTGCTCGCGTAGGTACCCTTAAATGCATGAAGATCAGTGCCGCAGATACCGGAGTACGCGATCTTGATCTTTACCAGATCTCCGGTCGCTTTGGGTTCCGGAATATCTGTATACTGCATATGATCAAAACCGGTCTCCGTTTTCACAACAGCTTTCATAATTCATCTTCCTTTCATGGAACTCGCGGGAATGTTTGAAATTTTGTTTATTGTTGTGAACCGTTTTTCGAATTCCTTTTATCTCATTATAGGCAATATAAACAGTCCCGTCAAGCTATTTCCGCGCTCTAATCGTCGTTTCTCACTATTTAACCAATTTCATCAACTTGTTTTTGGCATAAATGACAAGTTTTCTATCGTTGACATTTGTTCTTGTATGTGAAATAATGTTTTTAAGAGATCGACACCGCAACCCACAGCACTGGCTGTTCGTATAGGTATTGGATTCAGAAAGGAGTCATGCTCTTATGAGTGAAAAAAATTATTCCACCGCCGATATTCAGGCGGTCGCTAACGGAATCCGCAAGCAGATTCTCGGCGTTGCACTGAAAACCGGCGGCTGCTATCTGGCACAGGCGTGCTCGTCGGCAGAAATCATCGCCTCCCTGTACACCCGTGTGATGAACCTCGGTCCGTCCGTCGGCAGCTGGGAGCCGATCCCGTTCCCCGGCGTTCCGGGGCCGGATAATATGGATTATCAGCGAGGCTCCTCCTATAACGGCGCTCCCGCACCAGATAAGGATCGTTTCTTCGTATCCTGCTGCCACTATGCTTCAGTTATCTACGCCGCACTGGCAGAGACCGGACGCATCAGCCCGGACTGCATGGACAAATTCAATGTAGACGGCTGGAACATGGAAATGATCGGTGCGGAGCACTCTCCCGGATTTGAGAATACCGCAGGCTCGCTTGGCCAGACCATCTCGATCGCAGGCGGCACGGCTCATGCCCGCAAGCGCCGCGGCGACACCGGCAAGTGCTACGTTCTGCTCGGTGACGGTGAGCTGCAGGAAGGTCAGACCTGGGAGTGCATTCAGGCTGCCGGCTACTACAAGCTGGATAACTTCATCGTTGTAATCGATGCAAACGACCAGCAGGTTGAGGGCAGGATTGAGGATCAGATGACCGAGGAGCCGCTGATCGACCGCTTCACCTCGTTCGGCGCAGTCTGCGTTGAGGCAAACGGCCACGACATTGAGGACTTCTGCAAGGCATGTGAGACCCCGCATGAGGGCAAGCCGCTCGTTGTTATCGCACGCACGCACGGCTGGACCGGCGTTAAGCCGCTCGAAAAGCCGCGTTCGATGCACTTTATCCGCATCGGCGCTGACGAGCGTGATGAATTCCAGAAGATCTATGACGAGATGTGAGAAGGAAGGAGTTCAAAATGAAGATCGAAGTTAATACACATGAAAAAAATATGATCCGCTTCGCAGCCGAGCATCCGGAGGTTCTGGTTATGTCGGCCGACCTCGGCTCCTCCTGCGAAGTAAAAAAGTTCCGCCAGACCTACCCGGACCGCTACCTGACCATGGGTATCGCCGAGCAAAACATGTGCTCCTGGGCAGCCGGCATGTGCCGTGAGGGCTACCGTCCGTTCCTGCACACCTTTGCGGTATTCCTGTATCGCCGCATTCTCGATCAGCTGGAAATGAGTGTCGCTTACCCGAATCTGCCGGTCGTATTCGTCGGCTTTGTGCCGGGCATTACCACGCCGGGCGGTGTTACCCACCAGTCCATCAACGATATCGGCGTACTGCGCACCGTGCCGAACATGGCCATCTTCGACATCGGTGATGCGACCGAAATCGAAGGCGTGCTCGATCTGGCATACAACTACAACGGTCCGGTCTACATCCGCATGCTCCGCAAGGAAGTTCCGCGTCTGTTCCCGGCAAATGAGCCGATGCAGTTCAACCGTGCCCGCGTGCTGAGCGAAGGCGATGACATCGTTCTGCTGTCCTCCTCCATCTGCACCGAGGAAGCCATGCGCGCTACCGCGGTTCTGAAGGAAAAGGGCGTTTCCGTACAGCATATGCACGTTTCCACCCTCAAGCCGTTCACCGACCCGACCATCGTCGAGGCCATCAAGAAGAGCAAGTATGGCGTTGTTACCATCGAAAACCATCTGGATATCGGCGGTCTCGGCTCTGCTGTTGCCGATGTTATCGCAGAGAACGGACTGGGCAAGCGTCTGGTCAAGATCGGCCTGCCGGGCTATCCGCACGGTGCGTCCAAGATGTATCTGATGAAGAAATACGGCATTGATGCCATGCACCTCGTATCCGCTGTCGAGGATCTGACCGGCAAGAAGCTCGGCGTTGCAGAGTCCGATCTGGAAGCCGTTCGCTTTGTAGACTTCCTGGAGGTATAAATGGGCTTTCGCGCCTGTGTCTGGGATTTGGACGGCACGCTGCTCTATACCCTGCCGACCATTCACCATTACTGTAACCAGTCCCTTCGTCATTTCGGCTTTCACGACATTACGCTCGACGAATGCCGTGATCTGTGCCGCCTTTCTATCGCGGAGTTTTACCATAAGCTGCTGAAGCTCGGCGGCTGCCCGCCCGATCGGGTCGCCGCACTTCAGCCCGCGATACGCGATTACGACTGCGCCGCATACCTCAGCGATTTCACCTATCTCACCCAGCCGTATGCAGGGGTGTGTGAAACGCTTGCGGAGCTGAACTGCCGCGGCATCAAGAACGCCGTTCTGACGAATAAACCCAATGCCGTTGCCTGTGCACTCATCGACCGATTTTTCGGTGATGCGATGGAGCTGTGCGTCGGACAGACGCCGGAGACCATCTCCAAACCCGATCCGCACTCGATGGACCCTGTGCTCGAGCGTCTGGGCATACCGCGTGAGCAGATACTCTATGTCGGTGACACCGATGTGGACATGCAGACCGCACGCAACACACAAACGGCAGCCGCGGCTGCCGCATGGGGCTATCAGTCGCTCGAAATGCTGCTGCCCTACCATCCGGAATTCATCGTCCGTAGACCGGAACAGCTGCTCACGATTTTTTAGGAGGAATTCACCATGTTTTCGGAAATGAAAAAAGAAATCATCGAAGCCGGTATCCTGCTCGACCGCTATGAACTGGTATCGCTGACCTGCGGCAACCTGAGCGTGCGCATGCCGACCGGCGAGATTCTCGTTACGCCGTCCGGCATGATGTACGAGAAGATGGTCGAGGATGATATGATCGTCATGGATATCGACGGCAATGTCATCGAAGGCACCCGCAAGCCCTCGTCCGACACACCGGCTATCCTGCATATCTTCCGCGAGCGTCCGGACATCAACGCCGTTATCCACACCCACCAGCCGTACGCAACTGCGGTTTCGCTCATTCCGGGCCTGACCGAGTTCCGCGTATGTATTACCGCACTGGCCAATGCCGCCGGCGGCAACGTGCCGATCACACCCTATTCGGCTGCCGGCTCGATCGATATGGGCATCGATACGGTTAAGTACGTCGGCAACGGTCATGCCGTTATCCTGTCTCAGCACGGCGTTATGACGGTCGGCAAGGATCTCAATCAGGCGCTTTACGCTGCGGTCTACCTCGAAGAAGCCGCAAAATGCTATCTGGCTGCCCGCGCGGCCTGCGTCAACGGCGAGATCAAGCAGATGAGCGACGCACAGATTCAGCAGATGGTTGACGTATTCCAGTATTACGGTCAGGGCACTGCCAAGATTCCGGAAGATCTGGTAAAGCGCATCGACTGACCAATCTCACACAAACTACCAATTCACTTAGTTAAAAAATTTCCAAACCAAACCATATCACCAACACCCCTCTAATAAAATCAGGACAGAAGGTCTCTCGAGCCTTCCGTCCTGATTTTTTGATTTATTCTGTTAATTAATCGATCGGCGTAAATTCGCCAAACTGTTCGGTGCCGGTCACGATTGCCTTTCCGTTTTCGACCGTCACCACATAATTTTCCTCATAACTGTTATCCGAGTCGTCTATCTTCATCACATTGACATAATATCCGCCCGCCGGACGGCTTTCCACAAAATTGACGCGGCTGTTCGTCCAGCCGGTTGTCTGGCAGTAATTCAGCGCGGCCTGCGATGCCATATCCTCCGGCCGGGTCTTCTCCTGCTGTCCGCCTGCACTCTTTTCGTAATTCAGAATGGTATCCACATTCGCTTTTTCCGTGGCATTCAGCATATCGTTGGAGTACGCACTGTCCGCATGATACCACTCCGCCGAGGCAAAGAAAATTTTCCATTCATCCGCGGTAAAAGTATAGCCGTGCCGCGCATAAATCTCGTTGCGCACGGCCGCAACCTCATTTTGCGTCAGCTTGGACAGATCATCCGTGGTAATGGTTTTCGTGTCCGTCGGCCACAGTTTATTGCTGCCAATTACGGTATCGGTCAGCGAAAGGTCGATAGACTTGGTCGCTGTGCCGTCGTACAGCATGTAGGTCGGCGCCGCCTGTTCCGCCGCTAGCTCCTGCTGAGTCTGCGCTGCCGCGTCACCGAACGTGCAATGGAACGTAAACGGCGCAATGCTTTCGTCCCAATCATCCGACGAGCCAGTCAGCGTGATGTCAAAATCCGCCTTTTCCAGTACCGGGAAGGTGATGATGCCGGTCGTGCTCGCGCCGACCATCAAATCCGACTGCAGCTCCGGATAATCCGCATAAGAGTTGTACTCCCGCTCGAACTGCTTGCCGTTCTGCACGATTTTTGCGCTGGAATCGTAGATACTGAACGCCGCTGCACCGTTGTTCGTCACCGTAACCGCAACGCGTGTTTCCTTTTCCGCCAACTCCACCGAGTCGACCGAAACCGTGTAGCCGCACTGTGTCTGCGCCGCTGTCTGCACCGTCGCGGTGTACAGCGTCGGCGCACAGGCCTCCTGATAAGTTACCACCTCTACCGAATCCGCAACGATCGCAGGCGCGGTGATTTTGCTGCCCAGTGCGTTTTCGCCCTCGTGTTTACCGGAAACACTGCCCAAAATATGCACATAATCATCATCCTGCAGCTTGAGCGAGGTGTCCTTGCAGGCTACGATCGTGTTGCGCTCTCCGTTCTCCGGGTCTCCCCACATCTGGAAATACACGCCGTCGTCATCGTACTCTGGCTCGTTGAACACACGGCCGTACAGCTCGAGCGTGCGGCCCTTGAACGAATCCGGATCGCTGTACATCTGCGTGATCTCGTCCTCGCTCATCGGCGAGGTGTCGGTCGGGGTGCTTGAGCCGCAGCCGGATAACAGCAGCAGCATGGCAAGCAAACCGCAAATCTTTTGTTTCATGATTCTCCCTGCTTTCTTTTACTTGTTTAACAATTCCTGCATGTGCTGGCTTGCCTCTACGATCGACATACCGGCTACCGAATACGTTTCGTAATCCTGCCGGATTGTGTCCCGCGTGGTACTGTCCATCACGCGATAGCACTCGACCTCCTTCTCAAAGCCGTCCGAGGTTGTCAGCGTGCGCGTTCCGCTCTGGTAAGCATACACCGTCGTTGCACCCGCCTGCGAAAACGGCTTGGTCGTGATGAGCACATACTGCTCATCGCCCGAGTACACATTCATATCGATGTAGCCCTGCAGCAGCGACGGAATAAAGTCGTTCGTCACGTTGTTCGCCAGATACTCATAGGTACCGGTCAGCGACTCCTGCGCCGCGCCGATTGCCTCGCCCACTGCGCTGATGACGCTGTTTTTGCTGTTCGCGGCAGAGTTTTTCAGCTTATACTGCAGATAAAACGTGCGCTCCTCCGCCTTATCCACAGCACTTATCGCACCGGACATGCCGCCCGAATAGTCCGAACGGTATTTCTTGTCCAGTTCGTCCATCTTCTTCTGGTCGTCACAGATCTGATCCCACGCCGTGAGCACGTCCTTCATCTGCTCTGTCTCCGGAAACGCCTGCCTGTAGATTGTGAGATAACGGTCGAGCTGTGTGCGGTCGTCCTGTTCGATCAAATCCGGCAGCAGCCCCTGATAGTAGGCGTATACCCAGTTTTCCTTCACGTGGGAGAGCTTTTTTGCCGCCTTCTCGATTTTCTCCTTACTCAGTGCCTTCTCGATTTTCCGGTTGGCACGTTTTTGCTGACATGCCAGCTTTTTAGCAGCTTTCTCCTCCTGCCTTTGCTGCTTTTCTGCCTCCTTCTGCTGTTTCTCTGTCTCATCCTTCGCCGCCTGAACTGCCTCTTCCTGCTTTTTCTGTTCGGAGGCCGCCTGCTGTTCCGCCTGAGAAGTTGTTTCTTGCTCTACGGTTTTGTTTTCTGTCGCTTCAGATGTTGTTTCGGTGGCCTGCGATTCACCCTGTTCTGTTGGTACTGCCTCTGCTGATGTGGTCGTGCTACTCTCGGGCGCTGTGACAACAGCCCATATTACGAACGCAATGCAGAGTGCCGAAATAATAAGTTTTGTCCACAGCTTCAGCTTATATTTCGGATATTTGTGGTTAAAAATCAGCCGTGCAACTGCTAATCCAATGCCCACAGCCGTGCCGAATGGAGGCATGACGAACAAAAGTATGATACTGATTGGCCAGCGCAGAATCAGCGGCAGTTTTCGCTCAGCAGACGATTCTGCTGACACTACCGCTGGTTCTGCCGATTGTTCCTGTTTTTTCTTAAAAAACATACGGTTTCACCTGCTTTATATTCATTCTGCACTGGATACCGTTCCTCCGGACGAATCCGTCTCTCCGTAAACCGCAGAGAACAGACCTGCCGAAATCAGCGCCGGTGCCTCCTTGCCGTTGATCTGCACCGAATCTACCTGGAACGTATCCCCGTAGATGCCAAACACAATGCGAACCTGTATCTGCTCGCCGGAATACGTGCAGTTTCCCTGAAAATCGACTCGCTCCTGCGTACCTTCCTCGTACGCCTTCCACTTGGGCGAGCCAAAGAAATTATCGAACGCATTGCCTATCGTAACCGTTGTGCTATACTGCGACAGATACGCATTACGCACCTTTGCCGTATCGTCCAGTGCCGGAGACAGCACAGCCATAGAATATGCCGCTGCAGCGATAATCAGCACTACGCTGATTATTAAGCCGTTACGCCGTGCATGTCTCATGCGCTTGTACAGCTGATACGGATTGACTGGTGCCGCAGGCTCGAAAATCTTGCGGATATACGCTGCTAAGCACATTGCCTCCTCGGTCTGCCGCATGTTTTTATTCAGCTTGCCGTTTGTTTCCGCCTGAACAGTCAGCAGCGTATCCTCTGTGTGAATGGTATACGTGCCATATCGTCCTGCAATGGAAGGCTGTCCAAATTCATCATAAAACAGATTGCGATTGTCCGGATACTGTAGTCCCTCCTTTAGCTTCTGATAAATGGCTTCATAATCCAAAGGTTCAGACAATTTGAACTGACTGCCGCCTTTTTTATACTGCCCGATCACATGGAAAGCGCGTCCCCAGAATGTCCAAACCAGATACGCTACGACCGCAAGAATCATAATTGCGCCTATCATACTAATTTCCTCCGTCTCTTTTACTGTGGGGCGGTGCCACCTGTGAGTTACTTCCATTATACGCTATAAGTTTATATATTTCCACCCTAAAAGTTCATTTTTCATTACAACTGTACGGGGTACACTAAATAGAAAGAATGAACGGAGGAACAGCATGGACTGGGTGGCTATCGGAGGACGTATCCGCAAGCAACGCGAATATTTAGGACTGACACGCGAGCAATTTGCTGAAAAACTGGATATTACCCCCAAGTTTTGTGCAGATATTGAACTGGGAACCAAGGGTATGTCCGTGCCGACACTATGCCGTATTGCAACTACGCTCAGTCTATCCACTGACTATATTCTGTTCGGAAAACAGGAGAAAAAAGATAAGCTAGGGATGCTCAAAGCACTTTCTCCGATGGTGGAGAGTGTAACACCCGGGCAGCTTCCGTATCTGGAATCCATACTGAAAACGGTTATCAGTGCCATGAATCATAAAGATACAAAGTGAAAGAAAAGCCGTATGCTGAAAGCATACGGCTTTCAATTACTTGTTCAATAGCTTTGCTCTTTCATAAAATCGCGTTTTGCTTATACCGAGCTGCTTCATCGCTTGCACCGCAGTGATTTCTCCATTACGCCAGCGAGCAACTACGCACTCAAAATTGGGATAATCCTTTGCCGGTCTGCCTCGATATTTCCCTTGAGCCCTAGCGATGGCGATACCTTCTCGCTGGCGCTGTAAGATATACTCACGTTCCAGCTCTGCGACTGCTGCAAATACGGTCAGCATAAATTTGCCGGTCGGCGTAGTGGTGTCGATCGCTTCTTTGCGGCTGACAAACTCTACCTGCTTTTCGGTCAGACGCTCTACCAGATCGAGCAGATCACGAGTGTTGCGGGCAAAGCGGCTGATGGACTCGACGATAACAGTATCACCGCGCCTCACATATTCCATCATACGACGCAGTTCGGGACGGTCAGCGTTCTTGCCGCTGGCCTTTTCGATGAACAGTTCATCGACACCGAGTTCGCGGAGCATAATTTCCTGTCTTGCGGTATTTTGTTCTTCTGTGCTGACACGCACATAACCAATTTTCATAGTATGTTCTCCTGTCAAAAAAGAATTTCCCGTTTAAGTCGGTTGAAATTTCGGGACGTTCCAAAACTCCAAAACCGACTTAAACGGGACGATTTCCAAGCGTTCCGTATAGGTATGCCCAAACGGAACGGTTCATTTCTGTTGTTTTCAGTATTCGCTGCGCTCGATGAATTCGAGCATTTCTTTCCGCTGAATGCGCCAGCGGTTCCCGATGCGAAACGCCGGGATCTCGCCTTCGTGCAGAAGCCGCAGCATTGTGCCGCGGCTCACCTGCAAAATCTTCTGACACTCACGCAGCGTCAGCACATCGGGATATTTGTCCAGGTTCATGCGTATCCGCCTTTCTGTGTGGTTTATTGCATTGTTCCGCACAGAAAAGGCCAATCTGTTACTCGGACGCATCCTTGCCGCGCAGCACATGGACTGCCGCCGCCACCGCCGCGACAATCTTAATGCCGAACAGCAGCGTGTTCTTGATTACCTTCATCGGGTCACCTCCTCTCCTCAGTACGCATACAGCAGCTCGCCGGTCATCTCGTGAAAGAGTTCCGGGTCGTACAGCATTTCCTCGATTTCTTCCTCAGAGCAGCCGTAATCGAGAAGCGCCTGCACTTCATCAGCGGTTACGCCGAATGCCTTCGCCACGCTGAACAGGTCGTCATAACTGGCCGGCGTGTCCTCGTAGTAGCTGCGGTAGAACGGGTACTTGCGCCACCAGTGCTCGTACGTCGTGTGCAGCGTGAAGGTGCCTGTAGTGATACGGCCGTTGCGGTTGATTTTCATAATTTCGCCCTCCTGCGGCTCGAGAATGTCGATGGGCGCTTTTAACCGCAGCTTTTTGATTGCCTTGCAGAGGATTTCCTGTGTCGAGGCGTAAATCAGAAAGCCGTCATAGAACATGACGCACAGCGGGTTATCTCCAACTATGAACCAGATGGAGTTGTCCTTATCAAGCACCGTAAAGACGAAAGAGCCCTCGACCTTTTCAGCCATAAATTTCAGGCTGTCAAAGTCGAGGGTTTTCTGCTGTTCAAGAAGCTGTACCGCAACGTAGCTGTCCGTCTCAACACTCGTCATCGGCAGATTCTCTTCCATACGGAGTTCTTTGTCATTCCAGAGAACGCCGTTGTGAGCGAGGGCAAAGCTACTGCCGTCAATATGACCAAGGAACGGGTGGTTATTCTGGTTAAACTGCGCGTTGCCCTGAGTCGTCATGCGAGTGTGACCCATCACGACATTTACACCGTGCGGAATATGGATTTTTATCTTCCGAGCGGGTAGGGGACGCTTATAAATCCGCAGACGGTCGTTAAAGTTGTACGCAATGCCGGTCGCATCCGTGCCGCGAACTTGACACTCTCTTGCGAGAGTGTTCAGGATTTTGTTCTTCGTATGGGTGCTGAGGCACTCCTTAAAGTCGATTAAGCCGAATAAACTGCACATATTACTCCTCCTCCGAAGTGTTTACAGGTTCATTAACATAAAGCCGACGCTCTTTCAAATACTGAATAAGCTCCGGCTCGTTGATATCGTCCAGAAAATCAAACCAGCTAAGCTCCTGTACGGCGGTGTCAGACATAGAAACAGCCACCTCGACGAGATGGTTGACCATCTGCAAGGTGGCTTTCAACGTGTTTAACTTCAAAGTTCCGCGGAACATCCGGATTTCTACAGTATCTGCATTCGTAAGGTTGACCGCCGTATAGCGTCCGGCACAGGAATTCTTCGCATGGTTCATCTGCTCGGACGGGGTGAGGCGAATGCCGTACCGCGCCGCCCAGCGGTTCATCTGGGACTGGGTGCGACGGCTGAATCTCAGAAGTTCAGTCCAGAACTTTTCCACAAAGTAGAGCAAACGAGCGATTGCGGCTTCCTGCTGCTCATATGTACAGCCGAACGCTAAGCGGGAGATGTGTACATGAAGTCCACAAGTCCCGGCCGCGTGGCTGAGGTACCCCATGCTCTGCGCTTTACGAAGGACTTCCGCCCACGGCATTTCGTTCAAATGGTATTCGAGCGTCATCGGATGTGTAACGAGCTCAAGTCCCTCATCCAGACTGCCGTCCGTTTTGATGTACAGGTTTTCGGCATCCTTATTCGCAATGTCGAGCAGCTTCTGCGCATTGCTGTTCACCGTACCGCCGTCGTCGATTTCGAGCTCCACGCCGAAATGACGCAGGCCTTTTCCGTGGAACACGAGGTCGGGCGTATAGCTGTATTCGTGGATGACCTCACAGTGCTCCTCCCAGCAGGATACGCAATAGGCGTTGTCGTCATCGTCCCAGTACGCGCGTTCGCGGTGAATAATCCGGCCGCAATCATCGCAGCGCACGTAATACTCATCGAAGCAGTGATCGCAGAGCGTGTGCGTGTCATCCTCGACGGCATTCTCCTCATAAAACCGCTCGGCACAGTGGTCGCAGATGACAGTCAACCGGTCGGCGCAGTCCTCGCAGAGCCAATCGCCTTCTGTTTGATACATATCTTCGATTGCGTGTTCTGCACCGCAGTTTGCACAAATTCTGGTTTCTTTCATTGTCTGTTCCTCCATTTCGTCTGGTGAATGTTAATACTCTTCGGCAAGCAGCATAGTAGAATGAGTCGAATCATCAATCACGAACACCTTCGCATTTACCGCATCGTCACACGGTACATCGAGCTCGTAACGGTACAGCGGCTGTTCCTGCTCGTGGACGATGTGCTGACCGGTTGGCATTTTGGTTAAGGTAAACACCTGCAAATAGTCCTTATGTTCGGTTTTCATGCTAAAAACTATGCACCAGATAAGGTCTATCAGCCACGACGGGATCTCGTTCTGTACGCCGCTCGTCAGAAATTTCTGATTTTCAAACATAATTTTCTCCTTAAAATGCAAAATCCCACTGAAAGCATGACTCTCAGTGGGATCAGTTTTGCGCACGGACTTTTCCACAGCATTGTGGACAAAGCGTGTGATGATTGACTTGTCGTGTCTCTCTGCGGTACACCCGCTCACCGCAGCGGTCGCAGAGCGTTGTAAACTCCTCGGCGCAAGCATAGCAAAGCGCATCCCCGCCGAGAAGGATGCGCTGATCTATCGGCTTGCTCTTGCCGCAGCAGGAGCAGATAAAATGGTTTAGCGGCATTGTTTTCCCTCCTTTTCGTTATATATAAGTATAATATATCAACAAAAAGGAGGGTTGATACGGTTTATCGATTTTCAAGCAGCCACTCTATCAAATCGATGGATTTAATGCCGTCATAGGACGTTTCCAGTCCCGGATGCAGCGAAAGCACGATTTTCTCATAGTTATCTGCAATCCCCTGCAACGGCGCCAGTTCACGTGCGCGAACCGTCTCGCTCTCCATCGACTCGGTTACCTGCACGTATATTTTTTCATCAGCTTTGGCTGCAATAAAATCAATTTCCGCGTTGCCGACCTTGCCGATTGCGACATCATAGCCGCGGCGCAGCAATTCGAAATATACAACATTTTCAATCGCATGTCCGCTGTCGCGGTTGCGGAATCCAAGCAGATAATTCCGCAGGCCGATGTCCACGATATAATATTTACCCAGTGTGCGCAGGAACTCCCTGCCTTTGATGTCAAATCGTTTGATTTCATAGAAAAAATAGGACTCCAGCAGCGCATTGACATAGGCCTGAACCGTGTGTGCACTTGGCTTGCCCCGGCGGCCGCTATCATCGAGCAGCCCTTCACTGACCAGTGTGTTGCCGATGGAAGAGATTGAAACCGAACTGCCAATGTTATCCGCCAGAAACAGGACGATTTTCTTGAGCAGCACAGCATCTGTAAGCTGGCGCTGCCCTCTGCGCTTTTCCCGTTCGAGAATGTCACGAACAATAACCGTCGAATAGATGCCTTCCAGAAGAGTCAGCGCCTTATCCTGTTCCATGCCGACGTCGGCAATACCGGGCATACCGCCAAAACGCATGTACGCGTCAAAAATCTCACGCAGTTCGTATTGCGTACCATCTTGATCGACCGCTTTCTTCTTTTGGCCGCCAAGTGCGCTCTTGACCGTCTTAATCGTAAAGCCGTAAAAATCAACGAACTCCGCAAAGGACAGCGGCAGCATCTTGATTTCCACACATCGTCCGGATAGATAGGTCGAATACTCAGAGGAAAGCAGATAGGCATTCGAGCCGGTAATATAAATATCGCAGTCGAAATCCACGCGGAACGAGTTGACGGCGTTTTCCCAGCCGTCCATGCGCTGAAGTTCGTCAAAAAACAGGTATATCCGCCTGTCCGGAAGCACGCGTTCCTTGACATAGCGATACAGCTCGTCCGCTGTCATCTTCAGAAACTCGTAGGATTCAAAGTTCATTTCAATGATCTGCTCATCCGAAACTCCATTTCCGCGCAGATGCGCCGCCATCAACTTGAGCAGACTGGACTTTCCGCACCGGCGGATACCGGTTACTACTTTGATGGGCTCGGTGTCCTGAAATGCAATGAGCTTATCCAGGTAAAGGTCTCTTTTTCTGAGGGTATGTGAACGGATCATGCGGCATCACTCCTTTGCATCATCATAGCATAAACTTTTTATTTTATCAAGTTTATGCTGTTCACAGCATAAATTATTCTCATTTACTTTCATTTCTCTGTTCTGTCCCTCAGGCTTTCATGCCTCGAGCTCGAATACCTCCTGCAAGCTCGGGAGGGACTGCCGCTTCCAGTCCCGACCGATCGTGACCGGATTGATAGCGCTTTCGCGCTGAAACTGCATCAATGCGGCACGCTGTGAAAAAGAAAGACCTTCGCAGAGCTTTCGCCGTGCCTTGCAGGCGCTGTTCATACGCGAGGTTTCCTCGATCCATTTCAAAAGCCGCTCGCGCTGTTTTGATTTTTCTGCCCGGTCGAGCTGCTTTCGCGCCGCCGGAAGCGAATAATAAGTACCCTCCGGAAAGCAGCTGCACATTGCTCTGCGCAGGACAGATGGCGAAGCTGACAGTAAATCGTACAGTTTTTCCTTAGAATAATGCAGATCGTGCATTCCGATGTACGTTTTCAGCATCGGCGCACCGTATTTCACCTCGAACCGCAGCAGTCCCTGTGCATCCTGTATATCCCTCAGCTCTGCATTGCGGTCATCCTTCAGTTGGTCTGCCTTGGAATAGAGTGTAACAGCGTAATCCTCCCGATTGTGCGTCAAATCAAAGGAATACACATATTTTATCGGTTTATTCCGCTTTTTATTATCAAACCGCGGATAGGTCTCTTGATAGCCGTTCGGCACGCCGCTCTTTCTTGCCAGAGCGATATATGCGAGCGGGTCATCCACCTTCGCGTTCGCGCTGAAGTCCACGCGCGAAAATTCAAATTCTTCCGCTTCACCCAGTCCTGCGTCCCGCAAAATCTCTCGCAGATTGCGGTCGAATATGCCCAGATAGTATTTGTCGGGGCAGAACAGTACAACCCTCTGCGGCTCTGCATAGAGCACAGAGTTTAAGTTGATCGTCAGTTTAATAAAGCCGCAATTCACAGCGGCACGCAAATTGATCGTCACGCCCTTCTGCGCATACATATAAAATTCCTGTTCGTCTTTTGATTTCGAGTAAACTCCTGTCCCATATCTCTCAGACAGTTCATACAGCCGCCCTCTCCAGCGGCTCACTTCTCCCAGCGGAATTTTCCGCTGCAATTCTAACGTGTGTATCGTTTGATAAACGCCCATCGCGCACGCCTCCACAATATAAATTATCATATTGTTATAAGCAGATACTATTTTATACGAACAGAACATTACAGTAATATATGATTATAAACCATATCATACATAAAATGATCAATACATACTATCCTGTATATTTATCATCTATCTAAAGATTGATATTATCTTATATATCCATTATCTTTTATCTCTATAACCGGAGGGATTGTATATTATATATAGAAGCATATTGGCAATTATTGTTCTGTGGTATTATAATGATACTAAACTAAGATTACGCATCTCCATCAGGAAGGAGGCATTTCCGTGCCGTCTGCGAAATTTACAGAGTCCGAGGTTCTCGAACCGTCCGAGTCTTTTTGCGAAAGGGAGAAGATCAGCGAGGTTGAAGCCGACCTGCGCGCTTATTTCGCGTGGGAAATAGGCAAACCGCTGCCGGGCTGGATTTATGATAAGCTAAAGAAGTATCCGCTGCTCACGGAACATACGATAAAGTTCCTGCACTGGCTCCGCTCTCAGCCAGCGACCAACAAATGCAAAGCTAAAACGTGCAGCCTGTATGACATTATGATCAGCTGCATGATTACCGATATCATCATGTCGGTACTGAGCGAATACGAAAAGCAGTACCGTATCAAAGAATGCAGGCATCTCCCGCATCCGGCCAGCAGTGCATCCGCCCCTTCTATCCCAGACGCATCCTATCTCTCCTTGCTGTTCCCTAAACTGCCGAGGCACAGCATAAAAATGTCTAATCTGCGGCGTGAGCCTTTACATATCTATTATAAGGATGCCAAGGATGGATCTTTGCTTCCCCGCACGCTCGACACTGAGTTTATGCAGGCAATCACCGTGCTGTATCATCGCTATGTACGGACGCCGGATATGCGTTATTTGCTGCGGCCTGCCGCTTTTCTTCCACTGATGGACGGGCACCCTTATTTTATGTATTCCGTTGAAAAATACTGGGGCTATTATCAGACCTGCTGCAAACGAACCGCCGATACCGTTTCGACATTTGAACGGCTTCGCGAGGCACTCCTGGATTCCTATGCGTGCTTTCCTGCCGCTGCTCCGGAAGAAATACCCGATACGCTTATAGACGCAGATACCTCCTATTTCGTTCATCTCATCAAGCTCATACGGCTGCTGAAGGAATGGATTGACTTTTTCGAAGATCGATACTACAGTTTTTCCCTTACGGGTAGTAATTTCGATAATCCTCTGCTCAGTTACTTTAATTACTGGCCGGAGGATCTTCCTCTCGATGTTGACACGCTTATTTACAGCTGCTTTGCCGCGCCGGAGTTCGCACGAAATCCCAATCGTCTTGCGCTGCAGCGTCTGCGCGAACTGATCAACGCGCCGGATGCCGAACAGAATCTTTCCTACACACTGAACGAGTGTAAAGGCCATCTGAGCAACCATCTGAAAGAATTGCAGGAAGCCTTGACGCAGGCAAAGGAGAGCGGCAGCTATGCGCCGATTTATCAAAATCTGAGCGGTTTGTTCTCGCCGTCCAAATCACTAAAGGCGCCGGCTTCCCTTCTTGTTCCACTCGGACAGAAGAAAATCCGTGAATTCGGTATCTTTCACATCAAAAAGCCGTTTGATTTTCCTGTGATGAATGACTATTTTCTTGCAGTATCTGATTTTGCAGAACAGGTCTTGAAGTACTGGTCCACACAACCCGGCACATCCGCCTTCTGGTTTGAACGTGAAGCACAGGCAGAGGATCATATACAGGAGCTTGCTGACATGCATGAAACTGCGGATACCTACGACCGAGAAAACCCATTTGACGGCTGGTATGGTCAACCCGTAACGCCGCAGCCACTGCTGTTCGAGCCGAACGATTTCATTTCCGGGCCCTGCACAAGGATGTTCTTCACCCTGCTGCACAGGCAGATTTTCCCCTCCTGCTTGATTAGAAAATATGGTGAGGATCCCGATGACCCTGCCGATAAGGATCGCTGTATCGCGGATTACTACCTTGGCTCTTGCGCAGCCGCGCGCATCTTAGAGCAATTGCAAAAGGATCTTGTCTCGGTCAATCCCGATGACATCTACTGCCGCACCACATATAAGATTGCTGAGGAGGAAAATCAGCAGGCAGAACAGCTCTGGCTATGGGCGCAGCATTTTCTGCGTACAAACCAGATTGATATTAATCGGCTGGAGCCGAGTGAAATTCAAGTTCAAACTCTGTTTCTCGATGTCACCGGCAGTAATTTTCCGCTTCTGCATCAAACGATGGAGTGGCTTTATCCACGCAGCGAGCTGGATGCACTGCTTGCAGGGGAAATCGAAAAATGTGGGCAGGATTTCCTCGATCCTTTTCTTTCTCTTCAGATTTCCAAGTATAATCAGTCTCACAATCCAGACCTTTCACTCGAATATGCCCAGATATTGAATCAAGCTGGCTCGCAATACTGGGAGTTTATTGTCAAAAACCAATCTTCTTTTGTCCCCGAGAACGCTTCTAAATTCTTTGATAAATACCTGAAGTTTCTCCGTTCGCGCAGTATCATCGAGCCTTAGCGGTATCCGACACCTGAGCAGAGACAAGAAACAATTTACATCAATTAACCACATTTCCGCTCCGACCATTGAAGGTCGGAGCGTTTTTTTGCGCTCGATCAAATTTATTTTTAACCATCCCGTGAGCAGGCTCCCGAGGCACTTCCGAGCAAAGACGCGGTTTACGCTGTTCCGCCTCGATTTGTGTCATTTTTACCGTCATTTTGTTCATATCACCCCGTGAGCAGGGTTCCGTGCGCATCATTTTCTTGTCTGGTACAATATGTGCATCAAAACAAAATCGTTTTGAAAACCCGTTTTTTACGAAAGGAAGACAAAAAAATGAACGACATTCTCACCCGCAAACTCGCCGCAACCGCTACTGCGCCGGTGGTACGCCTCGACTCGAAATGGGTCTCGGACGGCAGCTGGCCGAAGCATCTGCGCAGGCGCGCCAACGCGAGCGTCAGCTTTCTTCTCTCGAAACATGGTTCTGTGCTGTGCGACGACCTCGCCGTCGGGTTCCTCGCCGAGCGGACCGACACCATGAGCATCGACGGTCCCGACCGCTGCGAGCGCTGGGCTATTGTCGCCATTCGCTATCCCAATATGCGCCACCGTTTCGCCGTTCGCTGCACGGCGTGGGCAAAGCATCCGCTGTTCCCGGGCCTTGGTCTCACCGACCGCGAAGTCGAGATAGTATATCTGATGTGTGACGAACTGTCGCGTCGCAAGGCGTATACCGATGATGTATTCGATGTCGCAGATGAGCTTTTCGACAACATCGACGATAACGTGCAAATCGCGCAGGAGTTGGGCGATTTCGATGAACAGCGGTTCCTTGCGCTGCTCAAAAATGACCCGCTCGCGCTTCCGGTCCTCGAGGCGGCACTCCTCTCCGCGGTCTGGACCGCTCCTAACATGGAGTATCTTCCGGCGTTCCTCCTTAACTTTATGCTGCCGAACGCGCAGTCTGCGACCGTTCGCGAGGGCGTCGACGAACATTTTCATGCGGTAGACCTGCTCCGCTCGCCGGATGCACCATTCGAGCGCGTGTTCACCTTCCGCCTCGAGAACGCTTCCCTGCCGGTCTATCCGCTGTCGGCGGCCGGCCGAATGATCGTCCTCGAGCCGATCGGCGACCCGGCGCGCAAGGCACTCACCGATGCACTGACTGCGGTCGCACATATGCGACATAACATCGGCGACGCGGCAGACCGTCCGCTTCCGGCGTTCCCCGTCACGGTGGCGCGAGCGTTCCCGTCGCACCTCGCGCACAACGTTGAGGTTCCGAAGGATGTACATGTGCTAACCGATGCGGAAGCCGATCTTCTCCGTCTCGCCGCCGCGAAACTGCTGCAGCATGTGCCGACGGTCGTATGGGACCTCAGCAATGCATTTGCAGACCTGAACTCGCGCCCCGGCGCATATCGTTATCGTCTCCCCGACGAATGGTCGTCGCTTGCGCGCCAGTACATCGGTTACAAACTATTCCAGTCGGCAAATCATCTTGCCGAATTCCGAGACCTGATTGAGCAGGTCTCGCGCGAAGAACATGAGCAAGAGATCAATCGCATCGCCACCATTGACAAGGCTGTCGAGTTTGTTCTCACGCCCTCACGCTACGCGAACGTTACGTCGGAGAAGCCTATGTCTGCTGAGGGGCTGAAAGAAACCATTGTCTTCCAGACTATCCATAAGAGAGAGCCTGTGATGGCATTCGTGCCGGAGCGCTTCGAAGCGTTTCTGCGGCGCGTTGACGGCTCCGTGGTGGCTGACGCTGTGCTTGAGGCGCTGAAAAATCGAGGCATTATTGCACACCGTACCGAGAACATCCGCATCGCCGCTGAGACGAAGCGCTTTCACATCATTCCGCTCAAAAAGTGCATAAATTCCAGTGTTGCGACTGTTACAGGAGGTCATAGTGATGAATAAGATATATGATTATAATATATACGCCGCCATGCGTCAGCTCGGCGTGACCCGGCTTCGCACGAAACAGAGCAAGGTTCTCTCCTGCATTCTCCAGAACCGCGACGTTCTCGTGCGCCTCTGCACCGGCGGCGGCAAATCGCTCCTTTTCCAGCTCCCGGCTCTCCTCGACGAGCCGGGACAGCTGACCCTCGTTTTTTCTCCCCTGCTCGCCCTGCAGGAGGACCAGGTCTCCGCGTTGAAGAAGAAGGGCGTTCGCGCCGCCCTCCTCAACTCGAGCCTCAGCAAGCGCCGCCACGCAGCGACTTTGCGCGACTTCGTGCAGAACGGCGGCCTGCTGTACCTTGCCCCCGAGCAGCTTCGACGCGAGGACGTCCGCACCGCGCTCAGCACCGCACGGGTGCGCCGCGTTGTCGTGGACGAGGTGCACATCCTGCCGCAGGTCGACCGCGGTTTTCGCCCGGCTTACGCCGAAATCGGCGCGTTCATCAAGTCGCTTCGCATACCGCCGCAAATCCTTGCGTTCACGGCAACGGCGACCGCTTCAGACTTCAGCTATATCGCACGAAGCCTGCATATGGATGAACCGAAACGCTTTCTCTTCTCTGTAAAGCGTCCGAATATCAGGATTTCCGTCAAGAAATTCGATGTTCGCGGCAAAGACAATGTGAAGCGCCGCAAGCGCATGCAGCGGCTCAAAATGCTTGACGCTGTGCTCCGGCAGCACCGGCCCAGGAACGGCGCGACCATCGTCTACTGCCCGACGGTCAACGATGTCAAGCGCACGACGAAATACCTGCGCGGGGAGAAATATTCGGCGAAAGCGTACTACAGCGAGCTCCCAAAGGGCAGAAAAAAGCGTGTGCACCGTTATTTCCTCACGAAAAAGCGTCCGATCGTCGTTGCGACGAACGCATTCGGTCTCGGCATCGACCGGCCGGACGTCCGGCTCGTTGTGCACGCAGGTCTGCCGCTCGGCATCGATGCCTACGCGCAGGAAATCGGTCGAGCGGGCCGCGACGGCAAAAAGGCGCGCGCCGTTCTGCTTTATACCCCAACGGACTTCGCCGACGCCAGCCGTATTATTCGTCAGAACAACGATGACACAACCGACTATCGCGGCGAAAAGCGCCTTGACGCGCTCAAAAAGGTCATCGCCGAGCCGAAAAAGGCATGGAAGGGCATCGCGAAGTACTTCGGTTGAGCGTATCAACCGCGCATCTCGTTGATATACTATATCTGTATATATATGGTATTCACCCGTATGACAAAGGAGGATTTTTCATGAATAACGAATTGGAACGCGCGCAGGTATACCAGATTTTAGCGCTCAACGACGAGATGCTCCGCAGCGGCTGCATCACCCGTGACGAGCACGATTTCGTCCGCCATTTGCAGACGGACAAGCTGACAAGGCTCCACGGCCGCGACAGCGCACACCCCCGAGGCACCGCTCTGAACTGAGGGAGGCGGCTCCATGGACGTCCGCAGACTGGACGAAATGCAGGCGCAGGGCCGCAGCATCTTCGACACCGAGCTTGCTGTGGCCTACTACGCCCGTGTTTCGACCGACAAAGACGAGCAGATCAACAGTCTCGGCAATCAGAAACGCTATTTTGAGGACTGCATTGCCGCCAATCCCCACTGGACGTTTGCCGGCGGCTATGTCGACGAGGGTATCAGCGGCACTTCGGTCGAGGGGCGTGAGCAGTTCCTCCGCATGATCGAGGACGCGAAGCGCGGTCGCTTTGACCTCATCATCACCAAAGAGATCAGCCGTTTCGCCCGAAACACCCTTGACAGCCTCAGCTACACGCGCGAGCTGCTGCGGTTCGGCGTCGGCGTGTATTTCCAGAACGACAATATCAACACCTTTGACAAGGATGCCGAGCTACGCCTCACCATCATGTCCTCCATCGCGCAGGACGAGGTACGCAAGCTGTCCGAACGCACCCGTTTCGGCTTCAAGCGTGCGCAGGAAAACAGCGTCCTGCTCGGTCAGAACAATCTGTTCGGCTATAACAAGGTCGACGGACGGCTTGAGATCGTCGAGCACGAGGCCGCCATAGTCCGCGAGGTATTCGAGCGCTACACCGCAGGCGACCTCGGGCTGCGCGCCATCGCGAACGACCTTGAGCGGCGCGGCATTTGCGGACGTCAGGGCAGACCGCTCACCTACTCCACGCTGTACGGCATGATCCGCAACCCGAAATACAAGGGCTGCTACGCCGGTCGGCGCTATGCCTCCCGGGACTACCGCGACAAGCGCAGCTACCGTCTGAGCGAGGACAAGTGGCTCGTCCACGAGGATGACCGCGTGCCTGCCATCGTGCCGGAGGCCATGTGGGACGAAGCGAACCGTCTGCTCGCCGCACGCGGACAGACCATGAAGCAGCACGCGCAGGCATCGCAGAACCGCTATGCCTACAGCGGCAAGCTCATCTGCGCGAAGCACGGCACCGCTTTCCACAGGCATGTGTATAAAAGCAAAAGCCGCGGCGAGGTGGAATGCTGGAACTGCAAGCTGTACCGCGAAAAGGGAAAACAGGGCGGCTGCGACTCCCCCACGATTTACAGCCATGAGCTCGACCGCATTCTTGCGCGCGTGTTCGAGCAGGTGACGGACGAGCGCTCAACTGCAATGCAGGAGTACATCGACAATCTGCGCACCTTTGCCGCGCAGCAGGACAATGCTCCTGCCCTCGCGAAGGTCGAGCAGGAGCTCGAGACCGTCACCCGCCGCAAGGACAAGCTGCTCGATCTCGCGCTTGCCGGGGCACTCTCGAACGAGGAGTTCAGGCAGCGCAATGAGGCCTGCAACGAGCAGCTTGCTACGCTCGAGCGGCAGCGCAAGGAATTGCAAAATGCAGACAAAACGCTCGAGCAGCGCATTCGGCGCGTGGAAAGCCTGCGCCGCACCATTGAGGAGCGGTGGCAGACAAACTGCGGCTTTTCGCGCGAGATGTCCAAGGCGCTCGTCGACCGCATCGTCGTAGACGCGGATGAGAGCCGAACCTGCATCCGTCTGGAGATTTTCCTCACCACCGGAAGCGACTTCCGCGCCGAGCCGGTGCTGTCCGCCGCGACGCAGTCCCCGGACGCGCAGATGAAGCTGACCTTCCCCCGCTCGCGCTCCGGCCATCAGGGCGAGTACAGCGTGACGTATCTTGTGCGGTGGCACCTCGGGTAAAAACGAAAGAAAGCAGTGATGCTGCCTCTAAAAGTGAAGCGCATCACTGCTTTTTCTGGTGTTACTTTTGGCGGTCAGACCCTCTTTTCCTTTCCCGCAGTTCGCGGCAGGAAGGAGGTCGCGCATGTTCGGAAAAAGGCTTTTCAGCTTTTATATGTGCAGTAGTTTTGCTGTACATTTTCTGTATAAAAGCGTGTTGACCGCTTGGCTGGCACCAAACGGTCAACTATTTTTTAGTTAACTGACAGGGCTGACTGCGGTAGCAGCGCCCCTTTTATTTACTTATATTAAAGCATACGCTCCGGCTTTGTCAAGGCGACAGGGCCGGAGCGTTTTATTCAGTCCGGCAATACCGTATCCTGTCGTTTCATGTCGAATTTGTTCATTTTATATAAAATTTCAGAAAGCAGAGCAGTTCAAACCGTACAGCGTGCAATTCGACGTTTTTTACAGTAATTTGAAGTATTCTCGCACAATATTGACACGCAGTGTGAAAAACAGGTTAAGCGGCCGTTCAGCCGGAGGGCGGCCGGGGCTTCCTGCGGCGCATTCTCAGATTGCCTTGAATTCTTCCGGTTAGCGGGATCTTAGCGTAAAAAGCGGGATTTTTCGCGTCTGTTTGTGCAACCTGCTGTTCAGCGCCTCGATTTTCGACGCGACAGTAAGATTATGGATAACTCATCGAATTTTTCTTCTTTTTTCCTGTTTTTTCTCATGATATAATGGGAATCAAAGAAGGAAATTTCCTTTATGCATACCATATTCAAGAGAATTGTTTATCGGAGGTCGTGGTTATGATGTTGATGATGAATGATGCAGTTGTTGTGGAAAAAGCGGGATCTGTCGAAAAAGAACACTCTGCTCTTGCGCGGGAGATTGAATTTCGCTTGACGCCTTATCTTTATCAGCTTGGTATCCCGCCGCATGTTACAGGATACTGCTACCTGCGCAGCGCAGTGGTCGAGTTTTTACTCAATCCGTCGGAAATGAGAGAGATTACCAAAACGATTTATCCCCGGATTGCTCTGGAGCATGGTACGACGGTCAGCGCGGTGGAGCGCGCGATTCGCCATGCGATCGCCGCGGCATGGAACAACGGCGGTCTGCGCGGCATAAAGGGCGACCCATGCACGGCGCTTCTAACATTCCGCCGCAAGCCGACAAACAAGGGCTGCATCACCGCGTTTGCGGATATGATCCGGCTCGTGTACGGCACGGCAATCGGGCTTTAAGCGTCGAAAAAGGGGAAGATAACGTCCGTTTTTACGTATAAACGGCAGCTTTTCTGCATAAAAAAGCAGCTGCCGAAAAGCAGCTGCAAAATTAAAACGATGCTGAAGTATAGGGCAAGCGCGGCCAACGGACGGTTTTTACCTGCTGATAAAGCACGGTTTTCGCGGCAATACCTGATATACCGCCCGTTTAGAGCTTGATTTCGTCGCCGAGCTTGCTCCGGACAGCCGCTGCAAGGCGGTCGATAAACTGTGTCACTGTCGGCATTTCGCGGAACGTGATGGCATCGGGACACTCATCGTCTGCGGACATATACCCCTCGTTCCACGCATATCTGACCGCAGCGGCGCAGGTGCGCTCCACAGAGGTAAGCGAAGTGCCGCGCTCAACAGCAATCGTTATGAGCAAGGCAAGGTGAGTCGAATTCTCAATACCGTCAAGGAGGTACAGGATAACGGCGCGGCAAAGAATCTCATAACCGCGCATCTGCGGCGTGATGCCGAGCCGGAACAGATACGGAAGGGTTGCGCAGGCAATTTTCTCCTCGTCAGCTGCACGGCCGAACAGGATATTCTGATGCAGGTACAGCGCTCCCTGCTCATTCTCCGGCATCCAGAGGTAATCGTACAGATCGTTCATAAAATCGTCCTTATTCATGTTTTCATCCATAGTTACCCCTCCTGAAAGTGCATAATAATTCATTATTTATATTGTATATAATACCACCAGTTTACAACTTTATAAATGATAGACTTGTTGATGAATC
>UMHX01060955.1_pt1 | contig 27521 bp, 41 predicted proteins | sample 1965651 | NCBI WGS metagenome assembly UMHX01 (sample SAMEA4836109, study PRJEB28245) | human gut metagenome | biome: gut microbiome; material: fecal sample | place: Denmark | collected 2008 | reverse complement strand
ATGAGGAAACATATAAATCAATGAAAGCAAAAGAATTACTTCTTGAATATGAAGACATAGAATATCCAGAGAATGTAATTTCTTACTCTCAACGTAAAGCTTATAAGAAAAAACTTTTAAAACAACAAAAGAAATGAGGATTTATTCGAACAGTTTTGAGTTAATGTCAGAAATGGGCAGAGAGCTCAACAGTTATGGTCAAATTGTGAAACCAAAGACCTATCAGAATAAGGTAATCGAAGGTAATGAGGATTTTATAACAAAAGAACTCATTTGCCAACAATATTGCTTAACTTCACTTGGAGACCCAGTATGGTTATTCATATTCTCTCATTCAAAAGAATGGGCAGATGCTGAGTTTAAAGAAAGAATTGGTACCTCTGGTATGATTAATCCAGGTAAAGCTTGGGAATTGAGAAAAGATTTATGGGAACAGTTCTTGGTAAATGGTAAATTTGATTATACCTACCCAGAGCGTATTTGGAACTCGTTATACATTTATGGTAGTACTTCTTTTAACTGTGATTCAGCAATGCAATCAGTTATTGAACTTCTTAAGAGGGATAATGATACTCGTAAAGCAGTACTCCCTATATTCCATGGTACAGATTTAAGATTCCTTGATGGAAGTAAACGTATACCTTGCTCAATGTATTATGATTTCCTTATCCGTCAGAATGGTAAAGGAGAGAAGGTATTACATATTTGCTATCATCAAAGAAGTTCGGACTTTGTTACTCACTTTGGTAATGATGTATACCTTGCATGGAGACTCATGCAATATGTAGCTAAAGAGGTAGGAGTAAAACCGGGTTATCTGTATCACACAATCGATTCTCTTCATGCTTATAAGAAAGATTGGACAGCATTAGCTTCTAATCTGGAAGACTTACAAGAGAAATACTAATAATGAGGGATGTATCTACTACTGGTGGGTATGTCCCTTTTTCTATTTTAAAATATGGAGACACGGTATACAATAATAAAAAACAAGAGAGAGCTTAAGAAACTTATTGCTTGTTGTAAAGCTACAGGTTATGCTTGCTGTGATTATGAAACAAATGCAGAACCTATATATAATAAGGGTTTTAAGCCAACTATACTCTCAGTATCCTGGATGCCAGGGTTTGGTGCTTCCATTCCTTTAGACCATTTCGAAACAAAAGATTATACTTCACCCGGTTGGAATTGGAAAAAGATGCTAAGGAAATTTGGGGAAGAGGTAATTGAGAATTATGAGATAACCAAGGTTGCATGGAACTGGAAATTTGATGACCAGATAAACCAGAAATATCAAATATTCTATAGAGGTACTTGTTTAGATGGTATGCTTGCAAAATATCTACTAAACGAGGAAAAACCTAATGATTTAAAATCAATGGTAAGAAGGTATTTACCAGAGTATGGTAATTATGAAAAGCAAGATGCCTTCGATAAGATACCTTGGGATCAAAAAGAATTAGACCCACTTTGCCATTATGGATGTCAAGATACAGATTATACTCTTAGATTAATGATATTCTTTGAGAAGAAGTTAATTGATTTGGGTTTATACGGTACTTTTAGAAATCTAATAATGTCTGCATCAAGGGTACTCACTTCAGTAGAGAAGAATGGTTTGTATCTAGATAGAGAATTCAATAATCAACTACTGGAAACATATAAACCAAAAATAGATGCTGCTAGACAAGCCATATATGATTTGCCAAGAGTAAAGAAATTCGAAAAGAAGTATAACCAAGAAAAGATTGATAAGTATATTCAATCTATCGAATCAGAACTTGAAGAGTTAGATTATAATGATCCAAAAGATAAACGGAAGATTGTATCAAGGGAACAGAAAATCTCAAATATCAAGGCAGGCATATTCACAACTAAAAAAGAACAAGAACTTATAAGACCCATTAATTTGGGTAGTCCCATTGATTTACCTGCATTGATGTATTCAGAAGATGGCTTTCATTTTGATGTGATTAAGGATAATGAATCTGGTAAACCAAGTACTGATGAAGAAACTCTTACTAATCTTAGGTTAACGATTAAAAAGCCAGATTCACCAAAGGCAATATTCCTTGATAAGCTTCTTGAATTACGAGGGTTAGAGAAGATGTACACTGGGTTTATAAAAGGGTGGTCAAATGAAGTACAGGATGATAGCAGATTACATGGTCGGTTTAATATTCATGGCTGTGTAACTGGAGAGACAAAGTTAATCCTAAAGTCAGGTTTTGTATCTATAAAAAATATATCTCCAGATTCAATCGGTATAAAGAATATTGAGGATAAAGATTTATGGATATTAACCCATAAGGGGACTTGGGAAAAGATTACTCATTCTATTAATAAGGGCGAGCAGAAAACTTATAAATTAAGTACTTCTAGTGGGAAAGTAATTAAGTGTACTAAAGAACATAAATTACTCACTCCTTTTGGTATGAAGAGAGTAAGTTATATCCTCAGAAATTCTTTACCTATTATTACTTATGATACTACCGATTTAGTAGAGAATTTAACAGAAACTTCTAAAGAGTACCAAGTCGGAAAGAAACCATCAGAGATTCTATTTAGAGAAATTCCTGGTTTACCTGGTTATTTAGCTTCTTCGGATGGAGATATTTTTTCTATAAAAACTACTAGTGGATATTTAGATTATAATAATCCACATGAATTACATAAAACCTTAAATAATCAGGGTAGGTATATGGTTTCTATTAATAAGAAACCCACTCAAGTATCAAGGCTTGTATATATGGCTTTTAATAATACTTCTGAAATACCTATGAATTTAGTAGTAGACCATGTAGATGGGAATAAGACGAATAACAGACCAGGTAATTTACAACTCATTACTCAACAAGCTAATATTAAAAAGAGGATTCACCAGAGTATAAGTTTAAATTTTCATAAGCCTAATAGTAAATTAGACTTGTATGAAGTAGGGAAGATTAAGTATGATCTTTTGAGTTTACCTCAAGTTGAGGTAATGAGAAAATATTCTATTACTAGAAATCGAGTTAGTAATATAGCTTTAGGAAAGAGTTGGGGAAATGTAAAAATAGAATATATAACTGAGTGTAAATATATAGGCTTAAAAACCATCTATGATTTATCAGTAAATTGTAATCATAGCTATATTATAAAAACTGGTATCATAAGCTCTAATACTACTTCAGGGAGACTATCTTCATCATCCCCTAATGCTCAACAAATCCCCAAGACATCAGTAGATCCCAATATTAAATTACAATTAAAAGCCCCAAAAGGTACTTTATATATTGCTAGTGACTTTAGTCAGGCAGAATTAAGAATCATGGCTCATTTATCTGGAGATGAAACTTACTTGAATGCTTTTAATTCTGGTCAGGACCCCCATTTGGCAATTGCTGCTACTAAATATCATGTATCTTATGATGAAGCTTTAAAAATATATGAAGATGAAAATCATCCAGAACATAAGATATGGAAGGTAAGGAGAAAGCAAGCTAAACAAATTGCATTTGGACTTATCTATGGTATTGGTGCTAAACTTCTAGCAGTAAAATTATCAGACCCAAAATCTGGTATTATAGTTACTCCAGAAGAAGCTCAAAAGGAAATGGACATATTCTTTAGTCAACATCCTAAGTTAAAGACTTTCTTAAAGAAACAAGAGAAATTCCTTAGAAAAAATGGTTACTTAGTATCTCTATTTGGTAGGAAAAGAAGATTACCTCAAATTTATTCTTCTGATAGGGGAGAAGAAGCTTATGCTTTACGACTAGCATTAAATTTTCCTTGCTTATTACCATCATCTCAGGCTCTTAGTAAAACTAAGGGATGGGTAAATTATGAAGATTTAAAAGTTGGTGATGAGATATTGGCATTTAATCGGGACATAGGAGAATCAGAATGGCAAAAGGTTGAAAGGGTAAATGTATTTGATTATGATGGAGATATGATTAGGTTAAAGACTAAGCATCTTGATGTATTATCTACTCCCGATCATAGGTGGGTAGTTACTAAGCCGAATAAAATTTCTAAGTTGAATAAAACTGAAGTATTAACATCTGATGAGTTATATAATTCTGATAAACCCTATGCTATTCCAATAAGAGCTCCACATAATAATCAAGTAAAAGCTAGATATTCAGATGTTTATGTTGCTTTTTTAGGTTGGTATCTTACCGATGGCTATTTGAAGAATGGCAATATAGTAAGAATATGTCAGAGTAATACTGCAAATCCTCACAAGGTAGATATTATTGATTCTATTATGGAAGAATTAGGTGTGGAATTCTCCCGTAGAGAAAAGAATCAAGTAATATGGGAAATAAGAGACCCAGAATTTGTTTATAAGCTCAATAGATTAGTTCCTGAACGTAAGCTAAATATGAAATTATTAACCAGATTAACTAATCCTCAATTAAGTATCCTATTAGAAAATATGAGATTGGGAGATGGTTGGTCGATATGGGCAACTGGAGATAAAACTCAAGGAGAATTACTTCAGGCTTTAGTTGTACTCTGCAATAATACTTCAAGTATGTATGAATTATCCCATGAAGGTGACCTATCTTATTTTAAAGATAAGAAACCAAGTAAATACGGCCAAGAGTTTGTACGGGCTACTAAAACTAGTTATGGAGTAAAATTTTCTAATTTTAGGAAATCAGTAAACACTAAGAATACTTACAATTCAGAAAATAATCTGACGAAAGAGAAATACGTAGGTAAAGTATGGTGTCCTACTGTAAAATCGGGAGCTTTCTTTACAAGAGTAATCGGTGAAGATAAACGATATAGAACCTTAATCACGGGCAATTGCCAGTCTGCAGCATCAGATATGTGTCTATTTGGTAGTATTCTAATATATTACTTAATGAGGCAAGGTAAATTACCATCTACAAAATCGGTATGTTTAGTTCATGATGCTAATTATCAGATTACTAAGCCAGAAAATATAAATATTTGGAGCATATATGAAATGTGGCAAATTTATAGGAATCCTTTAACTAAGCCCTACTTCGGTTTTCGGATAGATGATCTAGATATGGAAATGGACTTTGTCATAGGTAGGTCAATGGCAGAAGAATTACCTTTTATTCCTGGATATGATTATAGAAAAATGCTCGAACCCGATTTTTCAGTAGAAGAGTACATGGAAGAGCATAAGAAATATAAGCATATAAAGATAAAAGATTACCCTAAAATATTCAAGAAGGAGATAAAGAAATATAAAGAGGGATATGAAAAGAAAGTACATTAGTAATATGCCTATTGAAGGATTCTCTAAATATCACATATGTAAGAATGGCCGATTATATTCTATTCATAGTGGTACTTGGAGATTGATAAAACCAGTAGCAAAGAGTACTGGGTATATATCTAATAATCTAATATCTGATTCTGGTAAAAGAGCTAATTTCTATCGACATAGATTAGTTGCAGAAGTTTATTTACCAAATGATAATCATACTTTAGTAGTATGTTCATAAGGATAACAATCCTTTAAATAATCGGGTAAGTAATTTATATTGGGGTACTCCAAGAGATAATACTCAACAGTGTATAAGAGATGGTAGATTCCCATTTCGTAAGAAGAAAAAGGTGGATGAAAATAAGTTGATATATCAATACAATATTGGAATACCCAGAAAAGATATATTAGAAGAATTTAGGATATCCACTAAACTACTTTATAGTATTTTAAGAAAACATAATGTTAAACTACGAAAATCATGAAGAAGATTTTAAACGGACCCACAATATGGAGGGCTAAATGCCCAGTATGTGATTGTGAATTTGAGTATGACACTAGTGAAACTTTTAGAGTTTACGATAAATCAAATAGGGATATTTATAAGGTAGTACAATGCCCAAATTGTAAAACTAATCTAAAGCATTCAGATTCAGTATCTACCACTACAGAAGCGAAAAGAGAAGATACTATGTCTACATAAATAAATTAAATTTATGAATCCCATGTCAACAACAGAAGAGTTTAAAAAAGCAAGCCAATTAACTGCACTTACCTATATGGTAGCAGGATGCTTAAATTATTCCATAGAGGACTTGAATAAATATCTAGATGCCAAGAATTTACATATTAGTGGACCAGAGAAGATGTTATTCAATCGTATAAAATCCCAAATATCCCAACTTCAATCAAACCTTTATACTTTAGAGGGATTGGCTTTTAAGGTAATGGCAAAAGACGAAGAGGGTAAATTAGCTTATGAGGACGCTACTCATATTTATTGGACAGCTTTCCTATTATTATTAGATAGAGGAGGAACCGATGCTTTATGCGATTTAAGATTAATGGCTTTAGTAGATAAGTTAAGTGTATACAAGTCTCTTCTTAAGTTACCCGGTATGAAATTAGCTTATCAAGCAGCTTTTGCTCAAGTTACTAAAGCAATCAGTAAAGGTAAATTTAGTAAAGAAGACTTTAAAGACCTATTGGAAGTTTATGAAGACAGAACTGAAAAAACTGAAGGTTAAGTTTGAAGGTAAAACCATCGAAATAGATATTCAAAAGGAATTATCTATTAATGAAAATATAATCAATTCTCAGCTACGAGAGTCTCCTTCTAGTTATTATGTACTTTGTTCTCTTAGAGATAAATATATAAAAGAAAGGGATGCACTAGCAAGGGAAAAAGACGAAGCATATTCTGCTGCTTGGGTTTATATAAAGGATTCGAATGAGAGATTTAACAATGATTATGTATCTCATAAGGCAAATATAAATCCGAAATATAAATCACTATATCAAAGGTATTTGAAAGCTGTAGAGAAATCAAATAAGTTCATAGCTATATGTAGAGCTTATGAGTCACGAGAAAATATACTTCGTACTATTAATGCCAATCTTAGAAAAGGATAGAGATAACTATATTCAATTACATAACTAATTAATTAACATACAATTATGATTTACTCACTAAACTTCATTTCAACTATGGTAGCAGAGCTTTTTAATAAAACTCTACCTGGTTTACCAACAGAAAATCGGGTTTTGATATTATCTCCGAAAGATATTAACACAACCAAGTCCGGTATCATTATACCCGGAACTGTTTCTGAGGGAGTTCCCAGAAAGGGAGTAGTAATTAAAAGAGGTACTATAACTGAAGAATATAAAACTTATACCGATCTTACGGAGGTTGGTAGAGTAGTTACTTACGGTATGTATGCTGGTAAAGAATTGGAATTTGAGATCAGACCGGATTGGCCAGAATCTGTAAAGAATATTCTAGAAAAGAATATCGTTACAGTGTTAAGTTTGAATGAGATCATCTATTCAGAGGCTAACAACAATTAAATTTTAAATATTATGGTAAAAGACCAAAAGAAAAAGCTTTCTTCAGAGGGTAGTTCTACTCGAGATAAGATGCTTGCAAGAAAGAAGAAATTAGAATCCAGAGGAAACGGAGGGGGATTAGTATATCCCAAAGAGGGAACACTTAGAATGAGAATTAAATCTCCAGGTGATGACCAAGAATTGGGTATAGAAATTGTTCAATTCTATTTGGGAGGAGATCTTGGAGGAGTAATATCTCCAGCTACTTTTGATGAACCATGCCCTTTCATGGAAAAATACCAGGAATTGAAAAGTTCTAAGGATGACGATGATAAGAACCTTGCTAAATTGATAGTACCTCGTAGAAGATATGTTATTGGCGGAATCGTTTATGACGATGAGAAAGGTACTAAAGTTGGATATGAAGGTAAGGATAAGGGAGTATTAGTACCATCATCTGTATATCAGGATATTATTGACCTTTACCTCGATGAAGACGAGGCCGGTGATATGACTGATTATAAAACTGGATATGATATTAAGATCAAGAGATCTGGTTCTGGTAAATTTGATACCACTTATTCTGCTACTCAGTGCAAACCTACTAAATTGGACAAGAAGTATCAGGGTCAATTGGATTTGGAATCCATAGTTCGTTCTCAAATTAAGTCCTATGAAGAACTAGAAGAGATTTTGGCAAAATTCTTAAAAGAAGATCATGGTGATGATGAGGACGAAGAACCAAAGAAAAAGAAGAAAAAGGGAATCCATAAGGATCACTATATGGAAGACGAAGAACCAAAGAAAAAGAAAAGAAAATATCGTTCAGATATCTAATTGGTGTTAGTAATTCATGTTTGTTGTTGGGTAGAGAGGGTAATTAGATTCGTTCGGTTATCCTCTCTTTTTATTTAAATACTTTACATTATGGCTAAGAAATCTAAGGTAGGCTTAAAGGTACCTACAAAAAATGAGATATTAAAAAAATATGGTGGGATGATGAGATTAGCTTCAGAAACTGTAGAATCTAATCTTTGGTTGCCTTCTACTTTCTTCTCTCTGAATTATACTTTTGGTGGAGGTATCCCATTTGGTAAAATCCTGGAGGTAGCCGGAGAAGAATCCTCTGGAAAATCCCTAATAGCTTATAATTTTGCCTATGCTTGTCAACAACTGGGCGGTCATGTAATATGGGTAGATGCTGAACAATCTTGGATGAACTCTTGGGCAGAAACTAATGGAGTAGATCCAGAAAAAGTTACAGTATTGAATGATACTCGTATAGAATATATATCTGATGCTGTAGCAGACTTAGCAATTTATTTGCGTTCACAATTAACTCATAATGAGCCGATTCTCTTAGTGATAGATTCTATTGCTGCTATGGACTGTGCAGATAACATAGATTCTAAAATGGTAGAGGGTAAAGCAGAAATGGGGGGTAGAGCTAAGGCATTATATAAATACTTCCGTATCAGAAGCGAGTTATTCTATAAACTGGGAGTTACACAGATTTATATCAACCAATTAAGAACTGCTCTAAATGTAGGGTTTGGAAAAGATAATACAACCACTACCGGTGGGGCTGCTCTTAAATTCTATGCTTCAATTAGAGCTGCTTTTTATTCAGGTAGAAGCATTACAGTAAAACAAAAGGGGAAGGAAAGGAAAGCTGGGAAGTTAGTTACTATTCGGCTTATTAAAAATAAAGTTGCTCCTCCAAGACCCACTATCAGTAAATGCCCAGTTTATTTTAATCCTAAGTTTCATGAAGTAGGGTTTGATAGATGTTATGCCCTTGAGGATGTATTGGTAGAAAATGACATTATCGAAAAATCCTCAGGTGGAGTATATAAGTTTAAAGGGAAAACCCTTGCAAGAGGAGAAGAGAAATTTCAAAAACTATTGGAAGAAGATGATGAACTTCGTCGTAAATTACTTCGTAAAGCTGAAATTAATACCATAGGTACCACTAGAAAGAAGATAGTAGCATTGACTACTAATTTATATTCAGTAGATGGGGTAGAATATGAATCCTATAATGATTCAGAGGACGAGGAGGAAGAGGATGAATAAAGAAGAAATAGAAGGTATAGAGAAAGTAATTAAAGAGTACCTTAAGAAAAATTTGAGAATGGAATCTAGGGTTAGGTATCTAGATGCTTATAGCCCACCAGAGAATTATTTAGATGTATATCTTGGAGAGGAAAAGATTCAAGAAGTTTCACTTTATGAATTAGATTTTGGACGATGAGCAAGAAAACACAATTTACAAGGTCCAAGAATAAGATAGGTAGTCTGTCTTGGACTTCTCAAATCTATACTTATGGAGAAGGTAAGTATCAGAATAAAATACTTCATGATAATATCCCAGGATATCCAGGATACCACATCTCTAAGAGAGGTAAAATATATTCAAGGTGGGATGTTAATGGTAAGGGTATATTAAGTAAACGATATCACTTAAAACAACCTCATCTAAATAAGAATGGGAGGTATATAGTAGGATTATCTCAACCAGGTATAGGTACTACAAAATGGTTATTACACAGATTAGTGGCTTTAGTTTATATACCTAATCCCGAAAATTTACCCTATGTTTGCCATAAAGATAATGTACCTACTAATAATTCAGTTAAGAACCTTTATTGGGGTACACAAAAAGACAATATGTCTCAAGCTTCTAGGTATGGGAGGATGGTAAACAAATTAAAAGGTAAATGTATCAAAGGCACAGAGATTCAAAGGTCATATATACCTAAGTTGATAGGTATGGGGTTTACTAGAAAAGAGGTATCAGAGATAACCGGGCTGGGACATCAACTAATATCAGATTATTAAATATAAAAATAAATATGAAAAATAAAAAATTAATATTATTAGTTGACGGCGAGAATATTTTACACCAAAGTTTTCACAAATTTGAAAAACTTAAATCTACTGATGGCAAACCGAGTGGGGCAATATTCGGATTTTTCAAATCTCTACATATGTATCTTACAAGGTTTGAATCAGACGAGGTTTATATTTCATTTGATAATGGGCATTCTCCAGTAAGGATGAAATTATTACCTAACTATAAGGGGCATCGGAAAAATATCTCAGTTGATTATGAATCTTTGCAAAGTCAAAAGGCAATCATAATGAAAATGCTGGGTATGCTAAGAATAAATTATATATTCGATAAGAATAATAATACTCTATATGAGGGGGATGATTTCTTAGCATACCTTGCAATCAAAAAATTCCCATCAGAAAAGATAATATTGATTTCTTCGGACAAGGATTTTAATCAGCTATTGAATAAGAATCTTCGAATATATAACCCAAGAAAAGATGAGATAATTCGATTAGAGAATTGTAAAGATCTATTTGGATATCATGCTCATGAGACTGTAGAATATCTAGCAATGGTTGGGGATACTTCCGATGATATTTCTGGATTTCCAGGTATAGGACCAGTGAAGGCAAGAAAAATCCTTGATGAAGGTAGAATTGAGAAATTTATTGCTCAAAGCAAGAATAAAGAGTATCTGAAGATATGGAGAAGAAATGAACAGTTAATAGACCTTTTCTGGTTCGTAAGGAATATTCCATTAGAGAAATTACCCCTTAAATCGAAAAAGAAGTTTAAGTATGATAAGTTTAAAAAGATCTGTGTAGAATACTCTTTATCTTCATTCTTAACAGATCAGTTTATTGAACCATTTAAAGAATTATACCATGAGTAAGAGAATTATGTTTGTAGGCCCATCAGGAATTGGCAAAACAACTTTAGCAAAGTATATATCTGAGAAATATGGATTACCCTTTATTTCTGGTAGTATGACAGATCTATTACCTGCTACTAGAGATTTATCCCATATAGAGATATTATCTTTGGGATCAGAAGCCATGTATAAATCTGATTTTCAATTATTGAATTTGAGGAACAAATTATTCAAGGATAAAGAGGAATTTGTTACTGATAGAAGTTATACCGATTTAGCTGCCTATTTTTGGTATAAACAATCGAAATCTCTCCCCGAATGTGAGATGGAACACTTTTTCTATCAATGTCAAACATTAATGGAAATGCAATGTGATCTAGCTATATTTCTCCCTTTGAATCTAGAGAACTATAGAGGTTGGAATATAGAAGAGAATGGTAAAAGAATACTCAACAGGTACTTCCAGATCCAAATATCTTCCCTTATGAGTGAATTGCTTGCAAATTGGGAAGTACCTACTGTATGTCTATCAAGTTTGGATTTAGAAGAAAGAAAAGAACAAATCGATTATCATCTTAATAGGGTATGGAGAAACAGAAACAAGTAATAGCAATAGTTTTCTCAGATTTGCATTTGAATATCTATGCTAAATTTAATGAGGATAATAAAAGAACCCTGAATCATTTCAGGGTTTTGTCGACTATACAGGGTTTATGTAAGAAGTATAATTGCCCAGCTTTATTTTGTGGAGATCTATTTCATAGGGCAGAATCTATGGATCAAGAATTATATGAGATATGTTACAAGGAATTTAATAAACTGGGTAATCTGAATATTTTAGCTATCTCCGGGAATCACGATATCAAGAAAGTAAGTAAGATTGGTATGCCACCTTTTAGTTGGCTTTATTTAGTAGAAAGGTATGGGTTAAAGATACTAGATTATGGGAAAACTCCCTTATCTTTAACTCATAGGGATATTATGGTATATGGTTTACCATATATAGATAATAATATCGGTTTAAGTGATCATCTAAAGAAGATTGAATTAGATAAACATAAAAAGAATATTCTTTTACTACACACTGATTATCCTGGTGCTAAGGATACGGATGGGAGAGAAATAAATTCAGTAGAAAATCTGAATGTGAATATCTTGAATAAATTTGATTTAGTATTATGTGGCCATATACATAAACCCCAAAGGTTATCAAAGAAGGTTTATATGATTGGGGCTCCTTTACAACAAAGGAGAACTGATAAAGATTGTAAACTTGGATACTGGAAACTTTATTCTGATCTTTCTATGAAGTTTGTAGAATTAAAGGGGTTTCCGAAATTTGTTGATGTAGAATCTGAAGATGAGATTAAAGATGATGGCAATTATTATACGGTATTACCTAAAAAATCTAGTATACCCGTAAATACTAACCATCAAATAACTAAGCAATTATCTAAAAAAGTACTAGCAAAAAGGTACCTAAAAGAAAAAGGTATTAAGGATGAGGTTAAAACTAAGCTACTAATTGAAACATTAAAAAAGGCCGAATCATGTTAACATTCACTACACTAAATGCCATAGGATTTTGTTCAATTGAAAATTTACACTTACAATTAAATACTAACTGTACAGTACTAATTAAAGCAACTAATGGTAAAGGGAAGAGTTCTATCTTATCTTCATTAGTATGGGCATTATATGGTAAAAATCTAAAGGGAGTATCCAATGTGAATACTTGGGAATCAGTTAGACCTAAGGATTATCTGGGAACTATGGTAGAACTCTATTTTCAGAAAGATTCTCATTTGTTTAAGATAATTCGATGTCAGAAATATAAGGGAATCCTTGAGGATGGAGCAAAGGGGAACGATAGGCTTATATTCCTAAAAGATAATGAGTTAGTAAATGTAAAGGGAAAGAACCAAATCCAGGATGAAATTTGTAAAGAAGTGGGATTATCCTATACTCTGTTCATGAATTCTATAATGTTTGGTCAGGGTATAAAAAGATTAATACAAGAATCGAATTCTGATAAGAAAAAGATATTCGAAGAAGTATTTGATTTAGAGTTCTTAAACCTTGCAAAAGGAATTGCCCAACAAGATAAAAATAACCTAATAGCAAAGGTAAATGAAGTAGAACATCAATCCGAGTTACTTAAGAGAGAACTAGACACTAATAGGGAAGCTTACTTCGATTTAAGAGATAGAGAGAAATCATTCAAGCAAAAAATAAAAGAAGAGAAAAGGGAACTCAAGCAAGATAGAGAGAAGTTAACTAAACTCCTAATCGAAAAAAAGAAACAGATTAAGGATGAGGTAGATACTTCTCTTCAAGTTAAAATTAAAAGGCAAAACCATCTGATCCTTGATCTGAGAGGTAAAATAAAAGATGCCAAGAATTTATCTAATGTACCACTTAAGAAGGTAATTAAAGAGTTAGTAATACAGTTAGAATCTGGTCACTACAAACGTGCATTACGAGATGCTAAATTAATATATAAGGCATTCTCTGACCTTGATAAATACGATAAAGAATATCAAGAAGCCTTAGAAAGGTTGGAAGAACTCAGTAGTGTAAATGATAGATATAAGAAATTAAAATCTGATTGTGAGGATATTGCTTCTGACATGGCTTCTATTGATGAAGATTTGGCTAAGCTCAAACAGGAAAAGCTTAAGGTTATGTCTCCCAAATATAAACAAAAGCTTAAAGAGATTAGGAAAAAATTACGTAAAGTTGATGAGGATTTTCACAATAAAGAATTAGAATTAGAGAACTACAATTGGTTGATAGATGATCCTCTAGGTAATAATGGCATAAAAGCTTATTTATTTGATTCTTCTTTAGAGAGGTTAAATTCTACATTAGATAGGTATGCTCGGGTATTAGGATTTAGGATTGAATTCACTATCGATTTAGGTACTGCTAGAAAGGATTTTGTTACTCTAATAGAAAGAGATGGGCAAATAATCGATTATGATGAACTATCAGGCGGCGAGAAACAGATTTGTAATATAGCAATGGCTTTTGCCATGAATGAAGCTCTTACTGCATCTAAAGGCATTAACCTTGCCTTCCTTGATGAAGTGTTTGAATCACTTAGCTCTGATAATATAGAAGTAGTAATCTCTCTTATACGTCATACATTCTCGGATAAAACCCTTTTCCTAATCACCCACCATGATTCATTACCATTAGGTAATACTAAAATACTACAAGTTGAAAAAGTCAATGGCCTAAGTAGGTATCAATTACTATAAGGATATATAACCCTTAAAACAAGACAATGAACTTATGGCAAATAGTAAAAAGAAGGGTTCAAGATTTGAACTCAAAGTCTCAAAATGGTTTACTAAATGGACTTCTTTCAAATTCGGCAGAACACCTTATTCTGGTGCAAATCATCAGAGTAGGGATCTGTCTTCAGACGTTATGTGTCAGGATGAGAGACATGCCCACAGGTGTAAAATATCAGTAGAATGTAAAAACTACAAAGAGATTAAATTCGAACACATTCTCTTAGGTAATAAGGGGTGTGATATATTGAAATTCTGGGAACAAGCTTCTAAAGATGCTAAAAGAGCAAATAAAGTTCCTATTCTTTGCATGAGATATAATTCAATGCCCTCAGATGAATTTTTCTTTGTAGTCGGTAAGAAATTTGCTCCGGTATTTTATAAGCCCATATTAGGAAACTGTAGTGTCATGGTAATAGATATACCTAAGATAGATGAGATCCTTTATGTATTCATGGCTAGTGATATACTAAAGAATATCAGTTATAAGTTAGTACATAAACAAGCTAAGCTAATCCTTAAAAACTCTTAAAGATATGAAAAAACATACCCCTTATGTATACTGCATATTTTATATTGAGAAGAAATACTGCTTTCGAATCAATGAAGAATTGAAAGAGAAGGGGTATAAAAATATAAAAGCCATTATCCCAATGGTAAACGTGTTAAAGAAAACTCACAAAGGCAAGATGCAATTCGAAGAAATACCCATCTTATTTAATTATGGTTTCATTAAAATGCCCAGTGAGTTTGCTTATTCTAGACCCTTTCTTAATAAACTAAAAAGGAATATTTCTGGTATAAGGACTTGGTTAAAAGCTACAGAGACTTTACATCCAAGAAAGAAAAAAGTTAGAATAGATAACTCAGAAGATTTCGATGATTTCTCTTTAGTGGCCACTTGTTCAAGAAAGGATGTTAGAAGATTTAAGAAATTAGCAAGAGAGAATAAGAAATACTCCGTTGAGGATATGATGAATATTCATCCTGGAGATTACTTAGTATTAAAGGGATACCCCTATGAGGGAGTGGATGCTACTGTGATAGATGTAGATTATAATAATAAGTTAGTGAAGCTATTGTTATATCCCGAATGTGGTAAGATGGAATTGAAATTACCATTTGATAATGTTCTGTACTCAGTATATCAAAACTGTGATCCAGATAAACTCTATGCTAATCAGCAAGAATTTGACCCAAATAAGATTACATCAGAAGCAATTGATAACATAATGGCGTATAGGAGAAATTGATATGAATGAATTTCAAAAGAAAGCATGGGACTGTTTAACCCAAAAAGAACAACAATCTCTGTTCCTTCAATTATCCGAAAATAAGTCATCTTGGGAAGCTGGTGAGATTTTAAAGTTGTCTCATTATAAGTATCTTGAAATCCGAGAAAGGTCTGAGAAGTTCTTTAGGCTTTTCTCGGATTTTTTTGAGAAAAGGACTTCTATATTCAGACCAGATTGCCCCTGTGAAAGGAATTTTCAAGATTATATAGAGGGATGCCTAGAAAAGAGATTAAAGAGAAGAGAAGCGGCTTTATATTCTGGTGATGCTGCTCAGATATTGCCCAAGGTGAATACTCATAATATAATGAGGAATATGAAAAGGTTAAGAGAATCAGAAGACCCCTGGGATCAGGATACTGTTAAGTTAATCTTTGAATATGATAGATGGAATAATTCTCGTATTCTTCCAAGAATGCTACAACAGCCATCTGCATTCAAAAGGAGATTGAATAAAAAGGATAAGATCTATATCAGATACCTTTTAAATAGAGTACCAGAATGGATGCACACTAAAGTAAAAGAAAGATTCCGATATAAAGTAAAACCTGGAAAGAAGAAATACTGGGTATGCTTAATATCTCAGGAATTATATACGGATGGTTATCTCTTACTCCCAGTAAGGCCTTTAGAGGAAGTAGTAAAAGAGTTTAGTAGATTTTACATGTATGTATTTGAAGAAAAAGATGATGCGGATACTTTTGGTTTTATGGTATCTAAATTCATGGATAAAACTGGAGATGTGAAATTAGGGCAAAAGTTTTGGCCAGAATATCGTTACTGTGTTCAAAAGGCAGTTAATTATAACCAGGTAAATAATATTGACTTTAACGTAAAGGTAATGGATGTTGCCTATAATGTTCATAAAACCAGAAAACCACGAAAACCAAAATCAACTGGTACCGAACGAGTGAATCCCCAGCTATTATATAAAAAATAGTGATATTAATTTTATATTTGAATTAATCTTTATATATTTGCATATCGAAAAAATTTAAAACACTTTTAAAGTATGGTAAAGAAGAAAAAAGATAAACCCGTTCCCTCTAAAGAGAAATCTAATTTTCTCGGAGCTGCAGGTAGGAATCAAACCTATCGGGACTTAAAAAGAAAGGCAGTTATATTGGGAATGCCTTTTCCTGATGCTTGTTCTGCTTCAGTATTCCAATTAATCAATTGGATAAATACTTCAGAAGAGAAACCAAACAAACATCTTATTAATGAATACGATGATTGGATGGATAGGCAACTAGAAACTGCAGGATTAGCAAAAGATGATCCCCTAAGAAATTCAAAATTAAGACTTGGCTTTTTGGGAGAAGAAGGAGAAGATGGAAAAAGAAAAACAAGAAGAGTATCTGGAATAAAGAAACCCAGAGAAAAGAAACTACCCAGAGAAAGGGATGAATTTAACCTCATAAAGGGTACTAAAAAATCCTACGTATGGGAATTAACTTCAAAGGGGTACGAATTAGAGAGAATAATTCGAAGAATGAAAAAGAAATTCCCAGAAGCAAACGAGAAATCCATAAATCTTTGGTACCGTACTGCAAAAAGGAAATTGAATGGTAAAGATAAAGGAAAGTAGTAGGGAAGAGATAAAACCAGATCGGTATTATTTTTGGACTTGGAGACCAGATACTACCAATAAATATATAACCGAAAAGAAATTATATCGGAAGCATCTTACTTCTATCCCCTATTTTACTAGATCCCATATAAAGAGAACTCTGATTTACCTTTATGGAGTAGATGTTCTTCAATATATTCATATTATCTCAGGTAGGAAACTCCTAAGGCAAGGCATTAAGAAAGCCCAAGATATGAATGGGAAGAATCACTTTAAAGGAACTACAAAATTTTACTTTAAGGGTAAATTAGTAAAAGCTAGGAAGTTTATTATACCAGACGAATATAGGGTTGATAAACATAGAAGAAGACGATTCATGATACAGATGCACAGAGTTTTTCATTCTAAGGGTAAACAAGAATTTGATAAAAGGTATGCGAGAAAATTATATGGACAACGGCAAGGGATCTCTGCCCAAGCAATTAAACGAAAGAGAATACAGGTCCGTAATTCTATCTTACAGAATCTACAATAGATTACCTCAAAATGAGAAAGTAGAATTTGATCGGAACTTTCTTAATTACCCTCCCTTAATTGGGTCATTAGCCCTTTTCTTATGGAAATACTACCAAGGGAGGGTAAAGATGCAAAAGATACTTTTCATAAAAGCCCAGAGGGATCTATTAGATTTATTCGATAAGGCAAATACTAAATTTGTGGGGTATCTTCCAAAAGAAAGGTTTCTTAAGAAAGCTCTTTTATTTCAAGGCTTTGTATCTTTAGAAAAAGTTAAAATTCGAAAAGCTTATGCTTATATAATGACCAATCGGATGATAGAAAATCAAATATGGGTCTACCCAATTCGATTAGCTGATAACTATAAAACAATGAAAAAAGGGAAATACAAATTTTATACCGAATGCTTCGGAAAGGTTGGTATTCCCGGAATAACTAAAATTAAATATAGCTATGAATGATATACCTCAAATTTTTAAGAGAAAGGATTTTGACCCTTATCAAGGAAAAGTCTTTAAGATAGCTACTTATCAAGGAGATAAAATTCTTAGTAGTCAAGAAGTAAATATCACTTCTAAAGAACAGTTAAATACAGTTCTTGAAGATATAACACAATTTAATACTGCTCAGGAGGAATTATTAAACTCTGGGTATGTTAAGCTTATAAAACGGAAACGATTAATCACAGTTTAATTAATTATATTATTAACCAACTTAAACATTACGAAAATGGCTAAGAAGAAAAAAGAAGTAGAACTGAAAGAAGTTTCTAGAACAGAAGTAAATGGTACAATTATTATCAAGTACGAAGATGGCTCAATCAAAATCATTCCGGCTCCGATTGCTTTGACTGCCGAGGAAGCAGAAGACCTTTTCGGTTCAGAATCAGACGAAGAAGATAAAGAGGAAGAAGAAGAGGAAGAAGAGGAAGAAGAGGAAGAAGAGGAAGAAGAAGAAGAGGAAGAAGAAGAAGAGGAAGATTTGACCGGTGAGGCTCTTGCTGAAATGGACTTTGAAGAATTGGAAGAAGTTTGCGACGACAAAGATCTTGACACTGATCCCGATGACTTCGACGAAGACGAAATTGAAAAGCTTCGTAAGGCAATTGCCAAAGAACTGGGCCTCAAACTCCCTGCAAAGAAAGAAGCAAAGGGCAAAGGTAAGAAAGGTAAAAAATAAACCTTAAAAAGAAAATTTAGAGGTAGTGGGTATTTTCTGCTACCTCTTTAACTATTACATTTCGTAGAAGTTTTACTTATCATTATTAACTAATAATTTCAAACCTATTATGGCAACAAAATCAAAGAAAGAAGATCCGAAGAAAAAAGGTTCTAAAGAGAAAGATCCAGAGAAAGAAGCAAAACGTAAGGCAAGAATGGAAGCTTTGAAAAACCGTCCAGCTGAGCAACGTCCGAATAGCAAACAGATCGATGTTATTGCTATCGATGACAAGAGCAAGATAATGAATTACGGCTATGCAGTAAAGAACAAAGAAGGCTATCAGGGAGTAGTAGTTACTTCAGTTCTGGTATCCGATGGCCAACCGGTTTCTACATCAGTTGCTTTTGTACCCGGTAACTTTACAGTTAAGTCCAAAAAGGGGCACGGAGTTATCACTTCTCCCAAATCAAAGAAGGAGAAAGAGGATGACTCTGAAGAAGAATCAGAAGATTAATAATTGATCTGGCATAAAGAGTTTAGTTCATAACACTAATTATTTTACATTTTGTTTTCACTTTTAAGCCAATTGCCTGGGATAGGTAGTTGGCTTTTATTTTATCTAAATATTGCTTCCCATGGATAAATACGAAATCAGAAAGAATATTATTATCATTGCTTTGGATAATCTTATAAATACTTATACGGAAGTACTAGAAAATCTAAATGAGGATGAAAAAGAACTTGCCTCTCTAATCATTGAAGAAGCAAAAGAGATGTTATCAGATCAAGAAATACCAAATCCAATACCAAGACCCAAATGGAACTCAGAGAACTCATAAAGAAGTATTCAGAAATCTTAAAAGACTTAGAATATTCTAGGTATCAACTAGATATTGCTCTTAGAAAAGGGAATAGAGGTAAGTACCAATCCACTTCTCTTCATATCAAGTATCTTAAAAGAAAACTTTCCGGTATCTCTAATTCCTTAAAGAGTCTGATACAAGGTACCAGAACTGAGGTAAAATTTCAACTGGGATCTGATTTATATGAGGCATCTTTCAATAATCTTTCAGAACAAGACATTCGAGATGTTTTAGAAGTAATATCACTGTCAAATCAGGAAGAACTTAAAATCCTAGAAATTAAGGAAAACCAAACTTATATTCGGAAATTATAACTATGGGATTATACATAGGGAAAATCAATTAACCAATTAAAATCAACTTACAATGACTAAGGACAAAAAGAAAAAGAAGAAAGACAAACCGGTTAATAAAACTCCGGAACTTTCTAAGGCAAAGGCAGCTCTTGAAGCTTATCTCAAAGAGAACAACCTGGATCCTACTAAGGATTGGACCAAAGACAAGAAACATGGTAAAAAGGTTACCGAACTTGTAAATAAGCTCAACAAAGAACGGGATAAAGTTGCTGCTAAATATCCCGAAGGCGATGAGGCTAATGAGGCTAAACTCGTTAAGCTTAAAGAGAAAAACTCTAAATCTAAGGCAAAAAAAGCCAAAGAAGACAAAAAGGAATCTAAGGGTTCAGGTAGAGTAGCTACTAAATATGATTATCCTCTTATCGATGGTAGAGAAATGACTTCTGCCGAAAAGAAGAAATATCGTATGGAGCAAAGAAAACTTGCTCAGGGAGATGCTCCAAAAGAGAAGAAAGAGAAGAAAGAAACTTCCAAGAAGGAATCTAAGGCAAAGGCTAAAGAAAAACCTTCTACCAAGAAGGAAGACAAAAAGGCCAAAGACAAAAAGAAAAAGAAGGCCTCTAAAGAAGAAGATTAATAAAACCTTTCTATTCCCATACTTTTAAGTATTCGTTAATAACAGTAAAGGCCTGACAAATAACACTTTTGTTCAGGCCTTTCTTTTTATCATTAAAGCATTATGGAAAAAGAAGAAATATTTAAACCGAAACTCAGAATCACTACTCTGTCAGAAAATGGTACTCCATTATCCGATAGATTGGTAGATGCTTATACAGAAATGAATTCCGGTCCAAAGGTACAACATAATGGACCTATAAGAGTAGAAGTAACTCTTACTAATCAATCCGAAATAAATAACTTTAAAGATTATCTAGACAGATTATCGGGTAATCTCCCAATAAAGGCATCGTCTGCAGGAAGAGGAAGACCTGCTAACTCTACTACTCAAGAAATAGAATCTCCAAGAGAGGATATTCTCTTAGATGTAGAGAAAATGGTTGAAGAGGGTAAAACCCAACAAGAGATTATCAAATACCTTAGAGGATTGGGATTTGTATTTATCCTTACAGAGGATTTCCTTTATCATTTCCCTGGGTTTGAGTTCAATAAAAAGGATGTGGGAGAAGCTACAGATAATAAGCAATATCCTAATTCGTTCTCTTGGATGGCAAGGTGTATTAAACGTGCTAAGGACCCAAAAGCAGATAAATTTGATCCAATGATTATCTTTGGTTTCAGTATCCTCAATGGGCCTTCGAAAAAGGTTATTCCCTATTTGTATAAGGAAAGGAAGAAACCATTAAAGGCCCAAATTGGTAAGAAAACTATTTCTTTCTCTCAGGCAGAGTTCACTAAATTACCTAAATGGATGCTTGAATCAGAACGTATTAAGTTCTCTACGGAACAAAGACAACTATTGCTCAATCCAGATAAGAAACCTTCTAAATTCTTCTTAAGATGGGTAGGCGATGCTGTATTCCCTGATTCAATCAAAGAAAAGATGGAAGAAGTCATTCAGAGAAAGTAACACCCTCCTTAACCACAGTTTTTAATAAAAAGATATTTTATATAGAAATAAATTTAGTATATTTGCATAAAGAAAAATTTTAATTATGGACAAGGAAACAAAGGACATCATTAAGCTAATAGCTGGTATTCAAATTGAATCACTATCTTCTCTCAAAGAAGATCTGAAAGCTAATAAACCTTTCGATGAAGGACTACTCAGAAGCCTTCTTCAGATTGAGGATGAGGAGATTCAATTTGCCTTAGATCAAGAGATAGAAAGATATGTTACCATAGAAAGGTACCCTACTTTCATAAAAATGCTCAATGAATATCAGCTAATGATATGTTCACATATCTTATTCAAAATGGAAGATGAATGGCTGATCGACAATTCTCAGGGAGTATGCGGAGCATGGGAACTCCTTCATAAGATTCAAATCAATTATCACCCAGAGATTACATTACTTAAAATATAGACACCATGGAAAAGAACGATTACTTAAAACAGGTTGAATCAATTTTGGGAATAGAGATGATACCTTGTGAATCCTCTAACTTAGAAGGATATGGTTATAGCTCATCCCAAAAGGAATTATGGGTAGCTTTTAAAAACAACAGAGTTTATCGATATGATAAGGTTCCTCATGATATAGCAAATGGCTTACATGAGGCATCCTCTAAGGGCAAATACTTAAACCAATATATCAAGGGCAAATTTGAAGAAACTGGATATGAACTCCAAAAATAATCTCATACTCATATTGTCCATTATCGGAGCAGGAATTGCTTTCTCTATTCTCATTGGGACCTTAGATAAGGGATCTCACCAATGCAATAGGGTTAAGGCAATTCCTGCTTTTATTTCTGATACACCCAGGGTAGAAGAGAAAAAGGTAATCATTTCTCAACCAAAGGGAACTCGGAAATATCGATATTTAGTAGAAGTAGAAACTTCACCAAATGCCCAAGTAGAAAGATCTGGTAATAAACTAAACATACACTTTAATGGACCTAAAAAGGAAACCTTTGAAGTATTATCAGATAAGCCTTTAACCTTAGAGGAAGCTTATACATACCTAAAAAACAATCCAGGTAAATGTAAGCTAGTAAATTGTAAGTTTTACACTAAAGAACAACAGGTAGATAATATCTTTGATTACTATGAAGAACATCGGGAAGAGTACTTATCAGATCCCGAAGATAATATTACCTACTCTGATGACATCTTCGATTTCCTTGAGGATTAACCTTAGAATTTAGAAAATAAATTTATTTTTCTTTTGTAGAATAATATATTATTCTTATATTTGCATAGAGAATTAAAACAAATCACTTTTAAATATAGACGTTATGAAAAAGAATTTAGAAAACACTATTGCAACCTTAGTTGCTAATCAGTTGAACGAAGTTAAGGAACAAGTTCTCAAGTCAAAAACTACTAAAGCCAAAGGCCAAAAGACCAAGAAACAATTGGTAGAAGAATCTAAAGAAGCTGCCAAAGAATTCTCTAAGGCTAAATTGGTAGAACTCAAACCAAAGGAAAAGAAATCCAAGAAGGAAGAAACCATCAAGGAAGTAAAACAACAACAAAAACCCTCAATCATTGAACAAGTGATTTCCAATCGGGAAGTGAAATACGTATACCCTGAGGATATAACTGATACACTTGCCCGTAAGAAATGGAGACAACAAACTCGAAACGAATTACATAGACTTGAACGGGAAATGTTCCGTATCAAGGATCAAAATTCTAAAGAGTTCAAGGATGCTGCTAAGAAATATGAGGACTTCAAGAAAAAGGTTCTCAAACCATAGCAGGTTGCGTTGCATAATTACAAACCATTAACCTAAGTCCCGGGAACTCACCTGGAACTTATATCTCTTCTTAAATTAATGGACTATATCATCTTCTCAGAAAAGGAGATGCTTAAGCAAGATAAAGAACTGCTAGAATTACATAAAAGATGTTGTAAGACTTATTTAGTTCAGAGATCACTTAAGCATTCTAAGATTAAGAAGTTCTTTATAATCTACGATTGGTATATCAATCCAAAGAATGTAAGGAATTACTTTTTCAGGCCTATATCGATATTTGTACAAGCCTTAGTTTTAAACCAATTAGATCAGATATCAGATTATATCAATAACAACAAAACCAATGGTAAACGAAAAAGAAAATCTAGAAAAGTATAATGTACTTTACCTCAAGGGTAAATACCAGTACAAATCCAAATATCCTCAAATTATGGCAAGGCATCAGGTAATATATGCAGGGCCAGTTGATCCTATGACCCCTATATGGGATAACGCTTTTGGTATATTAAGGAAATCGGATAGGGTTTGTACTGAATCTCGAAGAGAATTGAAAAAGTTAGAGGAACATTCTAAGGATGGCTCTTTCTTTAAAAAGAATGGTATCACTCACATAATCATATACAAATGTTTAGAGAAATAGTTAAAGATCTATATATAGGCAAATCGAAATTGACCATCGAATGCAATCAAAGAGAAATACCTCAAACTGCTTTAATCCAGGATGTATTACAACCTACCGGATTCACTGGTAATATGCCAGATTATTGTACTCTTGGTAACTTTAAAGAGGGTAAATTCGAAATCACTCCCGTAATGCCCAAACATCGATTATTCGTTACTGGAATCCCCAAAGGGGCAATCTTAGATAATTTTAGAATCCGGAGAACTTATTGGTCTTCATACTATGAGGATGATATAAGGGGATATTTATTCCAAATCACAGATGAGGAAATCCCCAGACCTATAATGTTAATTAATCACTAAACCTATATGGAAGCAATCGATTACGTAAAATTATTCAAACTAGATCAAGAGAACTTTGATTTTAAAAGGGAAGAATTCATATCCGAATTAGGTAAAGAATTTCTAGAATATTGCCAAACTACTACTATCGGAAGAGATAATAAATCTGGTATCATATATTATTATCGATTCAGGGAAATAGTGAAGAATTTCGAATCTAAATTCTGGGCAATATCAGAACTCAAAGTTGGAGAACCTCTATCACAAAAATTATGGAATGCCTTTTTTGCAACTCAGGTAGTTCCCCTAAGAGGAAGGTTATATCCGAAAATGCAAAAGAGAATCGAAGAGCAAAGGCAATTAAATAGCCATAGTAAACAAGACAAAAAATCCTCGGACCCTAAAAAAGCAAATTATGGTAAGAGAAATAATCGATCTTCATGGCAATAAATTTAAGGCATCGGATTATAAGGTTTGTTTAGAAATCCCTATAATAGGGAAAGAGAAATTAATTTACACCAGGGATCTATTCTCTGGTGTACCCTTTAGTTTATTCTATGGTAAGGATAGATATAAAGGATATTTCTATAATCAGAGTATAAACGCTTTCATCTGTTATACCTTAGAAAAGATTGGATATGAAGAATCTAAAGATATAAGAAAGGCTCACTTATATGGAAGGAAAAGATAAAATAAAGAGATTTCCTCGACCAATGGGAACTACTGCTCTTGCATTAGAGTATCAGAAAACCCAAAAACCTGAGGATTTATTAAAAGTACAAAATTACCTTATAAACCAATGGTTATTGGGTAATGGAGTACTTTGTGGTGTTACTTATGATATTAACACTTTCTCTAATAAGTTAGGGATAGACGTTAATCAGATAAGAGTATTCATGAGAGATAGACTTCTGTCAAATAGGATATGGGATAAGGATAAACAAGAATCACTTATAGAAGCCTTACTTGGAGAACAATTAGCATGGGTATTAGAGGATAGAATGGAAGTATCTCATCAGGTTAATCTATTAAGAGATTCACAGGGTGGGAAGTATATGCCCTTTATTTCTGCTGAATTGAACAAGGCTTTGAAAATGAAGCTGGATTCTACCAATTCTCTTCAATCATTGATAAGAGGGTTCACTGGGAATGGTACTACTAATATCTTCAATCAGTTCAATCAACAGAACAATATTCAGCAAGAACAGGGCATTAGTATAGAGGAAGCTAGAAAGATTATTTTAGAATCTCAAAAGATTCAAGATAAAACAGAAGAAGCTAAACTCTTAGAAGCTAAATATGATCTTAGCTCATTGCCCGAGGTAGTTGCTACTAAGCAAGAGGGAGTAGATATTAGTAAAGAGGGTCTTAACATTAATAAGCAGGAATTAGCTCAGATAACCGATGATTATAAGGGAGCATTAGAAGCTTCTTCAAGAGAACACCATGAATTGAGGAGAGAAATAGAGATGAGGATTGATCCAGATGAAGAAGACCCAGAACTAATATCCTATGAAGAAATAGAGGAGGAAGAGGATGATACTCCATTTACGGCCAGATTCTTATCTAAATAAACTAAGCCCCGATTATAGATGTCGGGGCTTCTCTATGTTTATGAGGTTATTGCATAATTAAAAAGAAAGAATTATATTTGCATATCAATTTAAAAATAGACAAAATATGGAAATATTAAAACCAACCTACAAAGAAACTACGGTTAACAAAGTTAATCAAGGTACATATTTTAAACTGCAACCTATGGACACTGCTCCAGTATGGGTAAGAGACCATTATGATAAATCATCTAAGACTTATGCTTGCCATAAGTATGATGACTCAAATCACGAAAAATTTTTTAAGGGAACAAGAAAGATATACATTGACTTTACGTTTTAATCACATGAACTTATTTAAGAAAAAACCAGAACAGCAGCTAAAATATTGCAAGAACTTACTTTATTTGGATGATCAGAAGAATATCAGATTCTCAGATTTCTATAACGATCTAGAGTTCCACATCCCTTATATGTTGAGAACTGATCTGATTTCAGCCTATGACTCTAAGGAGCTATCAGAAGCCCTTACTGAACACTTAAAGGATTCGATAAAAACTTTCTTTAGTAAATTCGAAGTTTCTTCTCTTGCCGATAAAGAATCTTGCCTATCTATTGCTTTCGATGAACTGAAGAAGACAAGTAACCTTTCTTATATCCTCAGCTCCATATAAAAATAAAAGAATATATTTTTCTATAAAAATAAAAATGATTATATTTGCATAGAAAAACAATTTAAATATAGACGTTATGAAAAATTCAGTAACTTACAACGACTCCCAAACATTAAAGGTAGTTCGTAATTTCTTAGAAAAGAAATCTACATTTGAACTCGATTCAGATGAACAGGGTAATCTCTGTAATCTCTTAATGGAACTTCTAATCAGATTAGAGGACGATTACAAACTCAATTGCTTGGATATTAACCAAGTTCAAATAGAGGATACGGCATATTATACCTTCATCTTCGAATCGGCAATAACTGCTGATACTAATCCCTATAAGGGACAATTAGCTGATACTGCTATTGAATTCATGAATGCTTTCACGGATAACGACGGTACATTCATATCGTTCAATCAACTTGATAAAAACAATTGGATTTTCCAACTTAACTTTTCTATATCATGAGAAAATACTGGTATACTCCACAATTAATGGTTCCCTCTACAATTGAGATGGAAACTGGAAACATTATGTTAGGTACTTGGACAAGATATTTTCTATCGCTAACTATGTTACCTGATCAGATTAAGGTTAACTGGAGGGTCAGACCCATAAGCAAAGATCCTGATCAAGATGGCAAAGAAGAAATCTTTAAATCTCCTCAGGAATATATGGACTGGTATAACAATCTAAAGAAAACTTACGGGAAGAGAATTACCCGTAAGGGGCTATTTAGATTTGCCTATGATGAGGACACCAAACAATTCTCATATCAAAAATTCACTAAAGCCTCATCCTCTACAAAATGTAACGAATGCGTAATTAAAGAAAAAGAACCTGATAACCCAGAACCAAGCCTGGCAGATGAACTATACTAATACCAAAACTTAATCACTTTCTTTCATTTGCCGTTATGGGAGTTCTCAATATCACTGCTTATGATAAAACCTATCACAAAACAGG